>SL_7KL_010_BRINEDRAFT_10000322_pt1 | contig 22422 bp, 20 predicted proteins | sample SodLak_010_BRINE_FD_10663 | JGI IMG/M metagenome (IMG submission 10663)
GGGGGCGCAGCGCGCGGAGCACCGCTTCCACTTCGGCGATCGGTTCGATGTGGCGGTCCCACCGTGCGTCGCCGGAGGAGCGGCGTTGCCGGGCGGCGAGCACCCGGGCGGCGAGCGGGTCGAGCAGTTCCGGGTCGAACGTTTCGAGGCGGATCAGTCCGAAGTCCCAGGGGGCGGCGGCAGCATCGACCATCCGCAGGTAGCACGAGTACCGTTCGGTGTGGCCTGCGGCGGCTGGTGGGATGATGAACCGTGGGCTGCGCCAGCCGGACTGCAACCCATACAGCACCTGTTCGTCTGCCAGCCACCGGTGGCCGGTGGTTTTCACCACGCCGGCGAGTTGCGGGTCGGGTAGGTGCCCGGAGATGGTGCCGTCTACGACGAGCTGGCCGTTGTGGGCAGCGAGCAGCGCGGTGATCAGGTCTTGTTCCATCGCTGCTCGACGCCTGCCGACGTCTTCAACAAGGTCACGCATCACCTCTGGTGGTGCGGTTGCGGGGGTGGTGATCACCTCTGGCAGGTGGACGGGAAGTTCGTCGAGCCACAGCCGGTCTGCTGCCGAGCAGGCCAGGGTGAGCTGGTGGGCGACTTGGAGCGGTTCGCCGGCGTTGTCAACGGCGCCGGCGGCGACGTAGTCGAGTTGGATGGGCCGGTGGTGGCGGTAGGTGAGCGCCATGGAGGATTGGATGCCGTCCAGCCAGGCGGAGACGTCCAGTGGTTCCCCGTCGATCTTGACCGGCTGCTCGTCGAGAAGTTCCGCTCCGACCGGCGGTTCGGTGCGCGGGTCTGGGGCGGTGTCGCTGCGGCGGCCGGAGATCACGCCGATGACTGCCAGCAGCGCGTCGATGTCTACGGGGGTGCTCATAGGGTGAGGGTGGGGCGGGTTGGCCGGCAGGCACTGCCGGCAGGTTCACAGCAGAACCCAGAGCGCTGCGGCGATGGTGGCGGCGAACGCAAGCCCTTCCATCCAGCGCCGCCGGGTCTGCCCGGGCTGTCGCCTGACGGGCTGGTGCTGGTCAAGCTGGGCGCGTCGGGTTGCCCCGACAACGTCGCCGGGTGGGAGGAGGGCGTGTTCGTCTACGGCGTAGAGTGCGACGTGTTCGTCTGCGACGTCTTCGTCGGTTCCGCTGGTGGACACGTCAGCTGCGGACAGGGTTGGGAGCCCGTAGGTGGGCGGGCTGGTCTGCTGCCAGCTGCCGTCATGCAGCTGGCGTTCCCACTCGCCGGTGTTCGGGTCGAGCCGCCACTGCACCCCTTGGTCGTCGCGGGCGACGAGGGCGGCGATCCGTTGGCGTGTTTCGGTTGCGTCCAGCTCACCTGACGCCCAGCGGTGGTGCAGTTGGCGGTAGGCGGCAGCGAGTTTCTGCAGGTTGGGGTGCAGCGGCTGGAGGTCATCCACGGGGCGCTCCGGACGGTGTGGCGGGGTGGTGCCAGCTACGCCACCGGGGCTTGCTGGTAGTTGGCGTATTTGTCGGGGGCGAGGTGGATGCCGGGCAGTGCGCCGGCCACCACGGCGGCGAGCCGTTCGACGGTGCTGTCGTCCACTTCGCCGAGGGTGACGTCGAACGCGATAGATTCGAGGTCGCTGCGGGCGTGGCGGAGCAGTTCGGTGCGCACCGCCCAGTCCAGCTGCGTCTGGTGTTCGTCGGTGAAGGTGGCGGCAAGCTCGTCGGGGATCTCGACGGTGTAGGCCAGCCGCAGTTCGGTGGCCACCAGTGCGGTCAGGTCGAACTTGACGGTCGTGTCTCCCGCCCCCAGCGGCTGTTCGTCGGCGGTGTAGAGGGAGAGGGGCAGGCTGAACTCGGCGTTGGAGACAGCTGAGGCTGCCGGTGCGGCGGTGGCGCCGGCGAGGGCGGGGACCCGTGCTTGTTCAAGGTCGGCGAGGGCGGAGAAGGTGGGCAGGTCACGGAGTGCGTTGAGGATCTTGCCGACGGCGCGGGTCATCGTCTCCGGGTCGCCTGGCGGGCGGTTGAAGTGGCCGATCCAGCTGATGGCGAGCACCCGGTCGATCTTCGGTGAGCGGAGGAACACCGACATCTTCTCGGCACGTCGGCCGAGCACGATCGGGTCGCGCTGGTCGGCGACAGCGCTGTCGGTGCCTGCCGCTGTGGCCGCTGTTTCGAGTGCGTCGATGTCGGCGGCGTGCTCTGCTGCCTGCGTTTCGGTGACGTCCAGCAGTTCCAGCTCGACGATGTTGTGTTCGTCTCGGGCCAGCCGGAACGGGTAAAGCACGTTGGTGAAGTTGCCATCGTCGTCTTCGACGGCGCGTTCGACCATGACGATGTCGGTGCGGGACAGGTCGAGTTCTGCCGCTCGTTTCGCCAGACGGGTCAGCGCACTTGACGGCATCGAGATGCCCCGCTCGGCGATCTGGCTGGCGGCCTTCTTCCGCACGAGCAGGTGGCTGAATGTCACCACGTCGTCATAGACCCGCACCGCACATGTTGCCAGCGGTTTGGAGAACGGCATCGGCTTGTCGGAGTAGAGGAAGTCGGTGGCCGGGAACCATTGGCTGGTGGAGTCCGGCAGTCCGACCCGCACGTAGAAGTCGTCCTTACGGGCTTTGAGACGGTTGGGTGGTTGCGCCACGGTATCTGTCCCTGTCGGTGTCGCCCCCAGTGTCGGACCGCACCTGCCGGTTCGTTCTGACAGTGAGCTGCAACGGTGGGGGCATGCGCTCTCCCCTCCCGCCTCCTGCCCGCAGCCTCTGGCTGGTGGCCGCCATGGGGCTACTGCTGCTGTCCGCCACACCGACGGTGCCGCCTTCCGAACCGGTGCGGGTGTCGGCGGCGGTGTCCGTGGGGGGCGGTGAGCTGCAGGTCGTCCGCACGTTGGCTGCCCAACAGCGATGGCAGCAGCAGCGAACAGCGTTGGAGGCCGCACCGGGGGTGGTGGCCGCCGCCCGCCCATCTCCCGCCGCTGCCGCCGATCTTCAGCTGCTGGATCTGGGGGCGTCGCAGTGGCCGGTGCGCACCCTGGCGCTCGAGGAGGTGCATGCAGCCGGGTTCGACGGGGCCGGGGTGACTGTCGCGGTGGTGGACACCGGTGTGGACCGGGACCATCCGGTGCTGTCAGGACGGGTGCTGCCCGGGTTCGACGCGCGGACGGGGGAGCCGGGAGCAACCTCGGATCTGCAGGGGCATGGGACACACGTGGCCGGCATCGTCGCGGGGGAGGGGGCGGTGCGGGGTGTGGCCCCTGCCGCCTCCATCTTGCCGGTCCGGGCGTTGGACGGTGCGGGGTTCGGCGACTCTGCCGATGTTGCAGTCGGGTTGCTGTGGGCGGCTGCTGCAGGCGCCGACGTGGTCAACCTGTCGTTGGGGTCGGAGGAGAACGATCCGGTGTTGGCTGCGGCGGTGGCGGAGGTGGTGGCAGACGGTGAGGTGCTGCTGGTCGCTGCGGCAGGGAACCTGGGTATGGGCGACGATCCGCCCCTCTACCCTGCCGCACTGCCGGGGGTGCTCACGGTTGCCGCCCATGATCTGCGGGGGCTGCCGGCACAGTTCTCGTCCTCTGGGCAGGGGGTCGATGTGGCCGCTCCTGGGGTGGCGGTGGTGTCGGCCTGGCCGGGTGGTGCTGCAGTGCCGATGTCGGGAACCTCCCAGGCTGCGCCGTTTGTGTCCGGCGCTGCGGCGCTGGCGGTTGCAGCGGGGAGTTCGCCGTCTGCGGTGTCCTCGGCGATAGTGGCCTCCGCTGTCCGGCAGGAGGGTGTCACACCGTCCCGTGGTGGGGCGGGGAACCTGTCGGTCGTGGAGCTACTCGGACTTGAGGTGGAAGCGGGCGTGGAGACGGGAGGTCGCCTGCCCGGCCCTGACCGTGGTTCGGGGTGGGATCTGGACGTGTTGTGGGACCGGGCCCGGCAGCTGGAGCCGCAGCTGCCTGAACGGTGGGGACGGTTCGAACCGTTGGAGTTGGAACAGGTGGCCGGTCGGGGCGGGGAGGGGTGTGCGCTGCCACGTCTGGGGTTCCCGCCCCGGCGCGCCCCCGACGGTGCCCGCTGCCAGCTGCCGGGTGGTTGACACACACCGGGCGGCTGAGACGGTCCGACGCTGCAGGAGACGGACAGATGGAGTGAGGTGCCCGTGGACCGTTACCAGATGGTGTTCGCGTCGGGTGTGAGCGACGAGCAGGTCGCCGCACTGGGTGATGTGGTGACCGCCGTGTCGTTCGACGGGTGGGGGCCTGATGAGGTGAAGGCGGCGTTGGGTGCGGCGCAGGTGTCACCGTCGGACACACGTGCCCGGATGGTGGCTGCGGTTGGGGGTGATGCGTTGACAGTGGTGGGCGCCTATGCGGCGTTCTGTGGGATGGCTGGCCGACCGGTCGATGTGGCGTTCGGCGGTGAGACGTTGCAAGCTGAAGTGCTGGTACCCCAAGTAGCAGCCAAGCTGGGTTCGATGCCACCTCCTCCGGTGCGGGCCGACCGGGTGGTGGCCCGAGGCACCAGCGACCAGGTCCCCCCTGTCGGCGCGGAGGAGGGGGTGGTCGTCGATGTGCCGGTCGATGCGGATGCGCCGCTGCAGCAGATGACCGGCGAGCAGCTGCAGCAGCTGCGGTTCGCCCGTCGGTGCACGGTCGTGGTGCCTGATGATGGTGCGGCGGCGTTGCGGCTGGTGGTGCTGCTGTCAGCTGCGCGGGTGCGGGATGGCGGGTTTCGGCTGCCGGAGGTGGTCTCGCCGGCCGGTGCCGCAGACTTGGAGGGGGTGCGGAAGGCGGCGGGGGAGCTGCGGCGTGACATCCGCCCGTATGTGACCGCGCTCGCGCCCTCCCAGCCGTTGCCTGCCCGGCTGCAGCGGCTGCAGCTGGCCGCGGCTGTCCCGGTGGAGGAGGCGTTGACGCTGCTGGGTGCGGCGTTCAACGCTGAGGTGGCAGCCTGGCACTGTCCCCGTCCTGAGCGGCACGCCAACGGTGACGCGTCCCCGTCGACGCAGGTGGAGGAGGGGAAGGTGCGCTGTTACCGGTGCGATCCGGAGTGGGTGGATGCGTTGCGGTTGACCGCGGACACGTTGGGGGTGTCGGCCGATGAGGGTGCCGACATCTTGTTGGACCGTCCGGGGTGGGCGGACGGGTTGGTGGGCGGGCGTGTGGAGCTCCAGCCGCCGCGGGCAGGGTGAGCTGTTTCGCTGCTGCCATCGTCTCGGGTGTCGCCGTGGCCAGGTGGCGCAACAGTCGGGGCAGGACCCGGACATGACCCTGCCGTAGATGAGGTCGTGATGGCCGTTTTTGCGGGGAAGTGGGTTTCCCCGCCGAAGAGGTGCTGGTCGTTGTGCGGGACCGGGTTGCCGGTGAGGTCGCAGCTGTTGGGGCACATGTCCGCAGTGCTGTTCCTTCGCGCAGGTGTTCCCGCCGCTGCCGGCCCGGTTCGCATAGACACCGGGACTGGTGGCGTTGCCTGTATATGCTGCCGCTACGTGTCGTTGTAGACGCCGTCTTCGTCGATGTCGTCCAGCAGCGCCTCGTCCGGCAGGTCGCCTCGCAGCCGGCTGTAGACGCGTCGTTCGAACTCGGCAGCAAGGTCTGCATCCTCGTCGAACAGGGCCGCCATGTTGTCTTCGCCTTGGGCGAGGTAGGAGTCACGGTTATCTGCGTCGTAGAAGAACGCGCCGGCCTTGTGGAGCAGCCCCATCTCGACCGCCACCTTGGTGAGCGCAAGGCCGCGGGCGACACCTTTGCCGAAGAACAGCTGGTATTCGGCGGTTTGGAACGGCGGGCCGACCTTGTTCTTCTTCACCGTCACCCGACACTTCTGGCCGATGACCCGGTCTCCGACCTTGATGCGGTCACCGGCCGCGGAGCGGACCTCGAGCCGCACGGAGGAGTAGAACTTCAGCGCCCGCCCGCCGGGGGTGACTTCCGGGTTGCCGTAGCTCTGCCCGGGCTTCTCCCGCAGCTGGTTGATGAAGATCACCACCGCACCGGCCGACTGTGCCTTCTTCGACAGCATCCTGAGTGCCTGGCTCATCAGGCGTGCGAGCAGGGCGACGTGGCTGTCGCCGATCTCGCCGTCAAGTTCGGCCTGGGGGACCAGGGCGGCGACCGAGTCGACGACGATGACGTCGAATGGTGCGACTTCGAGGGCGTCCTGGACGGCCCGGAGGCCTTCTTCGCCGCTGTCGGGTTGGATGAGGTAGAACTGGGACGGGTCACAGCCCATGTCGGTGACATGCTGCATCGAGATGGCGTTCTCCGCATCGACGAACAGCACCTGGCCGCCCTGCTTCTGTGCGGATGCGGCTACCGACAGCGCCAGGCTGGTTTTGCCGCTGGATTCGGGCCCATACAGCTCGACGACACGGCCTCGGGGCAGCCCGCCGACACCGAGGGCGAGGTCGAGGCTGATCGCGCCGGTGGGGATCGCTTCCACCCCGGCCACGCCGGACTTGTCGTCCAGCCGGCGGATGAAGCCGGGCTTACCTTTGTTCAGCCGCTTCTGGAACTGTTCGATCTGGGCGGCTTCTTCTCGTAGCTGCTCTGCTGACTTGGCTGTCACGGGGTCTCCTGCCGTCGTTCCAACGACGGTGCCCCACTTGCTGGCCGCGCCACTCGGCACCGGCTGCCTGGCCGGCCGGCCGGTGGTGCCCTCTCGGTGCGGACTCCAACAGAGCGCTGGCGGGGCGGCGAGTAGTGCTTCTGCTGCCGGCTGCTGGTCTACTCGGGGGCGAGCGCCACAGCCGGGGAGAGGGTGACCCCCACCCCCGCTTCGGTGGCATCCTCGACAGCCTGACGCAGCCGGACGATAGGGGTGGCATACACCAGCGTGAGGGGACGGACCTCCAGTGTCACGTTCCGCGCTCCTGGCGCCAGATCCAGCAGCCTGCGTCCGAACAGCTCCCCGACAGGTTCGCTGCCCCCATCAACGAACCGCACCCAGGTTGGATGCTGCTGGTCTGCCAGGTCGAACTGCCACCCCGACACGGGCCGGGGGCCCGCACCGACGACATGTAGGGCCGGACAGCTGTCTGGAGCGATCCACAGCTGGGTCGTCTCGTCGTCGGCCAGCAGCGCCGGCCGGCGGTAGGGCGCGACCCGGAACGTGTCGCGCCGACGGTTCGCATCCCACACCGCCCACCCTCCACCCGCTTGCCCACGGAGCAGGGCGCGCGCGGCAGCCAGCTCACTGGCCAACACGGCAAGGCGGCCGGATGGGACGTGTGCCGGCCAGGTGGCGGCCGCCAGGTGGGGGGCAGCACCGGTGTCAGAAAGCCGTTGCTGCAGGGACGCGAACACGCTCACCGGTCCGAGATGATACACCTGCGAGAAGGTCGCCTGCCAGCGGGCGAACCGTGCCGGTGCAGCCCGGGCGTCTGGATGGTCGGTGAACACCTGGTTGGCGCGCAGCTGCCAGCCGCTGACCGGACCGGATGCCGGCGAGGGGGCGACATACGGTTCGAGTGCGGGTGGGGCGGCAGGCGGTATCGGGCCGGTGGGCACGGTTGCAACGAGCGGCCACAGGTCGATGGCGCTGGGAAGTGCGAGCTCGAGCGCAGCAGCAGAGGTGTCGTGCACCATCTCTCCGTTCCAGACGGTCGCAGCGTAGCGACCCGGTCGGGGTGGCAACGGTGATTCACAGCACCTGAGCACCACTGGGGGACGGTGGGGCCGGTGAGGAGGCGTGATGGTTGAGGGGCACGACCGCGCGGCAGACGGGCCGCAGATCCAGCTACGTCTGGGGTTCGCCCCACCGGCCCGCCCGGTCACCGTCGGGCTGGCGTTGCGGGGGTTGCAGGTGCAGGCCGAAGGGTGGGACCGGGGCACGTCGTTGGCGTGGGAGTATCTGTTACGTGCCGGGGTGCGTTCCGCCCGGGTCGACAGCGAGGTTGGAGTGGTGTTCCCGGTCGCCGAACTGGGTGCGTTAGCGGAGCTGCCTGGGCAGGTGACAACCCGACCTGACCGGGATCTGCAGCCGCTGGTGGACTACATCCGGTCCGACAGCTTCCCGCACGTGCCCGCCACATTGTCCCTGGCCGACGGGCAGCTGCGGCTGTCGTGGTATGACGGGGACGAGCTGCGGGAGGGGGTGCTGACCGGTGCAGCACAGGCGGCGCTGCTGGCGGCCGACCTGCCGTTCGTCGCGACGGCGGACAGTTGGCAGCAGCTGGAAGCTTCCGCGTCGTTCCCGCCGACGTTGGGGCGCGCGTCGGTGAACCTGGACCGGTTCGTGGAGATCGTCACCTCGAAACCGCAGGTAGTGGAAGCCTCCCCGCTTCCCGCACTGTTCCGGATGGATGACACCCGTTTCGGGCTGCCGTTGGCCTACGCGTCCACGGTTACCGCCACCCCAGGGTTCACCTGGGAGGGTGGGACGCCGGTGGTGGAGCGGCCTGCTGTCCAGACAGGGGCTGTTGCCGTTCCGCTCTCCGGCCACCATCGGGCGGACCTGGACGGGCTGGTACGCCAGTTGACGACGTTCCGTTCCGCAGCGGTGGTGTGGGAGTCGGGTTTGGGACGTCGGGTGTTCGCGATGGCGGCGATGGAGGCGCTGGACGCCTTCCCGCTGCTGGTGGTCACCCCGCCGTGGGGGGTGTGGGTGTGGCAGCGGCACGCGGAGCTGTTCGGCCGTGCCGCCAGTGTCCGCCACGCCCGGGACGATGTCCGCATCATCACCTACCGGGACCTGGCAGCGCACGGCGACGTGGCTGTCCCACCCTACGGGGTGATCTTCGACGAGTTGGCTGGCGCGGGAACCTTGACCGAACCGTTGCGCACGGCGGTGCGGAACCTGGACGGGCTGCTCGACACGTTCCGGGTCGCGACCGACCGGCACTGGCCAGACGACGTTGAGACGGCCTGCCGGCTTGCTGACGCGCTCCGCCCTGGCGAGTTCCGGTTCGCCGGCCCGCTCCAGGCCCGCTACCCCCAGCGCACCGTCCAGCGGGCCCGGGAACATCTCGACTGTTATCTGCTGCGCCGTTCGCAGGCCGATCCGACGACCGACCCGACAGTTGGCCGTTTCCGCGCCAGCCAGGTGCGGACCGTCGCGGTAACCGCCGACCAGCAGCGGCACCTGGCGGCGTTACAGGCACGGGAGGATGATCCGCTGGGCCGGCTGGTGGAGGCGACAGCGACCATCTCATCAGGCACTGCCGGTTCGGTGTCCCCTAAGATCGCTGAGGCGGTGCGGATCGTGCGTGCCGAGCTTGACCGTGGACGCACGATCGCGGCCGTCACCTTCCACCGTCGCAGTGCGACGCTGCTGCGGGCCGCGCTCAGCGGGTGCCGCCCGGTTGCGGCCAGTGCCGCCCAGCTGCAGGAACCACCCCCAGACCGGCCGGTGGTGGTGCACGCCAGCGGGGTGTTGCCGGACACGTTACGGCTGTTCGATGTGGTGGTGGTCTGCGACTACCCGTGGTCGACAGGGCAGCTGGAGTCCGCCTGTGGTGCCAGTTTCGACGTTTCGGGGCCTGCGCGGGTGGTGCTGCTGCATGCGCGGGACACGGTCGATGACCGCATCGCGATGTATGCGGCTCGTCGTCGGGAGTTGGCGGCGGTGCTGCCTGCAACCGCAACTCCCGATGTGGACGATGCTGCGTGGCTACTCGCGCCGAGAACGTGACGCACCCACCGCGGCGGCACCGACCAGCGCGACGGCGGCGAGGGCTGCCCAGGGGGTGTTCGCGGCCCGCTGGCCGGCGGCGGTGACCGTCACCGGCGTGTCGAGCTGGTTGGCGGCGACGGTGAACGTCGCGGTGTTGCCGACCTGGGTGACCTGGACCGGGTCGGGTGCGGCGGTGACGTCGACACCGCGGGGCGCTCGGACCGTCAGGGCCAGTTCGGTGCTGGCGGCGGCGGCAGCGGCGAGCGCTTCGTCGTCGGTCGCGTCGGCGTAGACCGCTAGCAGCCGTTCCGGGGCGACGAAGGTTGCGGTGACGTCGCCGTCGTCGGTGATCTGCAGGGTGTCGATACCGGTCAGCGCGGAGAGGTCGGGAAGGTCGTCCGGTTCGGGAGAGAGGTGCCACCGGTGGCGGTCGCCCTCCCGTTCGGTGGTGATCGTGCGTCCGGTTGCCCGTTCGAGGGTGCCGGTGAGCTGTTCGAGGCGGTCTGCGGCCGCCAGCGCGTCGGTGGCGGCCCCGGCGGTGTGGATGGTGAGAGTCAGCTGGTCGTCGTCGGGTTGCGGTGCGAGCGTCAGCTGGTGCTGTATCCCGACTTCGCAGCCGGCTAGCAGTGCGACGGCTGCGGCGAGCAGGGGCAGTGTGTGGCGGCGCATCAGCTGTGCCGGATCCGGGTTTGCAGTTCGTTGTCACGGCGGGTCTGTTCGCGGGAGAGCACGCGGCATTTCCCTTCGATGGAGCTGCGCAGCCCGTCGAGGCTGGAGATCAGCATCTCGACGAAGGAGACGCGTTCGTCTGCGGCGGTGACCCGCTGGTCGATCTCGGCTTTCATCTTCAGTTCGGTGGATTTCAGCCGGTCTTTGGCGTCCAACGTCTGCTGCTCGTCGAGCAGCTGGGCGCCGACTTCGTTCCGCACCCGTTTCGCGTCCTGTTTGGCGTCGAACCGTTCACCTTCGAGCACGCCGAGCAGTTCGGTGACCCGGGACAGTTCGCTCTGCCAATACAGCTGGGCGTCGGCGAGAGCTGTGGGGGTTTCGATCTGTTCGACGTTGGTGGGGAACGCCTGCGGTGCGGCGCGTGTGTGGGTGCGTTCATCCCGGACCCAGAACCCCAACGATTGGAGCATCTGTGCGATCTCGTGTCCGTGGTTGGTGCGGGACAGGATGTCTTGGGTGGAGCGCAGGTCGCGGTAGCTGGTGGCCATCGTCGCCTCTTACGGGTTGTCGGTGTGGGAGGGTAGGAAACTGCCCAGGTGTGACCATTGGGCGTGGGGTGCGGACATCCGTTTCAGGGTGGCGCGTTCGATCTGGCGGATCCGTTCGGCGGTCACGTCGAACTCTTCGGCGATCTTGCTGTAGGTCCACCGTTCCCCGTCTACGAACCCGTAGCGGCACAGCAGGATGCGGCGTTCCCGGTCGTTGAGATGTGACAGGGCCAGTTGGAGTGCTTGGCGGAGCTCTTCTCTCTCGACCCCTTCGAAGGCGGTGTCGTCCGGGTCGTCTGCGAGGAAGTCTTTGCGGGTGGCGGCTCCGTCTTCAGCGCCGACCGGTTCGTCAAGTGACGCCATCTGGGTGGGGGAGGGCGCTGCGAGCACCTGGTCGAGCTTCTCGATCGCTCCGAGGGTGCCTTGTTTGCGGAGTTTGGCGAGTTTCGCGTCCCGCTGCCCGTCAGCGTCCAGTTCGCGTTGGGCGGGGGTGAGTTTGCTCTCCGCCCACTCCAGGCACACCTCGAGCACGTCGGCGCGGAGCTCGTCGAGGGTGGGTGCCACCCCGTTCTGCGCGGTCAGTTTCGCCTGCCGTGCCTGGGCGATGCTTTGGGTGCGGCTCCAGGACGGGGGGAGGCGGATGGACCCTTGGCGGACGAGGGAGGCCCGGACCCGGTCACGGATCGACCGGGCGGCGTAGGTGGGGAAGCTGGGGCTGAGTTCCGCGTCGAAGGTTTGGACCGCTTCGGTGAGGGCGACGTTTCCTTCACTGACCATGTCGGGCAGCAGTTCCAGGCCGCGTTGGGTGCCGTATTTGTGGATGACGAGTTCTTTGGCGATGGTGAGCACGAGCCGGAAGTTGGAGGCGACGACCGTTTCGAGGTTGCGGTCGGCGTCGCGGATGGTGTTCCGGGCTTTGGTGGCAGCGCGGCCTCGGAGCTCACCGTTGGCGAGTTGGGTGCGTAGCTGCTGGGCGTGCTGGTAGGTGGCGACCAGTTCTGCTTGTGCGCCGGCAGAGAGTTGGGGGTAGCCTTCCACCTGTTTGAGGTAGGCGGCGAACGCAGGGATCTGTTCCAGTTCTGCGTCGTGGGCTGCCGTGCGCACATAGTGGGTCAGCTCGGCGTCGACCGAAGCTCCCGCCGAGCGATTCTGCTGGTCTGCACCATCGCCACGCACGGGCCGGACGGTGCACAGGGCGGTGTCGGCGGCACCCATCCTGGTGCCGCCGGCGGTTGGTGCGGCTGCGGTTCTCACGTCTCGAACGTGTTACGGCCGCAGCCGGGGTCACTGGTGCGGGTTTGTTGCCGCCCTCAGGCGTCAACGGTTGGGCTGAAGGAAGGAGGAAGCATGGCGACGATGGTCGCTGAGGTGGGCGCCCGCGGGCTGACAGGTTCTGCCTCACAGGTGCTGATCGGTGCTGCGGCGGTGATCTTCACAGTCGCTGTGGGTTTGATGCTGCAGCAGGCGGGGGTCGGCGCCAGAGGTGACGACACTGCTGGCGGTGATGTGGGGGTTCCGCCGGGCGATGCGGGGGTTCCCCTCCCAGGGTTTCAGCTGTCGGCGTTCGCCGATCAGCCCGACGAACCTGACCGGTAGAGACATCTGGATGGCCACCTGCGGGTGGCCATCTTTGCTGTGTCCGGCCGGGGCGGGTGGCGTGTGTTGCGGGGGCGGTAACGGTGGGTGGGAGTTGACCCTGACCGGAGCGCACTGATGCCAGATTCCCTCACCGATCGGCTGCTTGCCGAGACCGCTGTTTCGCCGGAGCAGCTGGACGCCGCCCGTCAGCGGGCGCAACAGGAGGGGGTGTCGTTCCTGGCGGTGTTGGCGGAGGCGGTTCCGGATACGGTTGTTGCAGCAGCGGTGCGGGTGACTGCCGCACATCTGGGTCTGCCCTTCGTGCTCGAGCCGGCGGACCATGCTGACCCTGCAGCACTACAGCTGGTTTCCGTCCCGCTGCTGCGGTCGTTGCAGGTGCTGCCGTTGCAGGTGGCAGCGTCGCCGGACGGGAACCGGCTCCTGGTTGCTGCATCTGATCCGGAGCGGTTCGACCGGGTGCGCAGGGAGGTGTCTGCCGCGTCGGGTTTGCCGGTGTCGGTGGCGCTCGCGCCTTCCGGTGCGTTGCTGGCGGCGTTGGATGCGGCGGTGGCGCGGGGGAGTGGTGTGGTGGCGTCTCCGCCGGGCGGGCGGGCGTCGTTCGACCTTGATGAGGCGCTGCGGGAGATGGTGGCAGCTGGCGCGTCCGACTTGCATCTGACCGTCGGTCTTGCCCCCACGATCCGTCGGCATGGTGAGCTGGCTGCTTTGGAACGGTTCGGGGTGCTTGGGTCGGGTGCGGTTGCCGAAGCGGTCGAGGGTGTGTTGCCGGAGTATCACCTTGAGCGGTTCGCGCGGGAGTGGGAGTTGGATACTGCCTACGAGGTGGCGGGGCTGGCGCGGTTCCGGCTCAACGTGTTCAGGCAGCGGGGAGAGGTTGCAGCGACGTTGCGGGCCATACCGTCCCACATCCCGTCGCTTCGGCAGTTGGGGATCCCGCCGGTGGTTGAGCGGTTCTCCTCGCTTCCGAACGGTCTGGTGCTGGTGACGGGGACGTCTGGTGCGGGGAAGACGACGACGTTGGCGGCGATGATCGATGCGATCAACGCCCAGCGTGCGGGGCATATCTTGACGGTGGAAGATCCGGTCGAGTTCATCCACCCGCACCGGCGGGGGCTGGTGAATCAGCGGGAGGTGGGGGAGGACACCCGGTCGTTCGCTGATGCGTTGAAGCATGCGTTACGTCAGGATCCTGACGTTATTCTGGTGGGGGAGACGCGCGATCTTGAGACGATATCGATCGCGTTGACTGCGGCGGAGACTGGCCATCTGGTGTTCGCCACGATGCACACCCAGTCTGCGCCGCAGACGGTGGAGCGGATCGTCGATGTGTTCCCGCCGAGTCAGCAAGAGCAGGTTCGGGTCCAGTTGGCGGGGACGCTCAGGGGTGTGGTGTGTCAGCAGCTGTTGCGGCGGGCGGATGGTGCCGGCCGGGTGGCGGGTGTGGAGGTGCTGGTTGGCACACCTGCGGTGCGGAATCTGATCAGGGAGGGGAAGACGCATCAGCTGCAGTCGGTGATGCAGGCGGGTCGGCAGGAGGGGATGGTGTTGATGGATCAGATGTTGGCGGGGTTCGTGTCTCGGGGGGTGGTGTCGTTCGACCATGCGTTGGAGCGGGCGAGCGACCGGATGGAGCTCGCTCGTCTCTGTGGCCGCACCTTGGAGCGGGACCCTGTGGCGTCTGGGTGAGTGGGGGGAACGGTCCGCCTCGTTGTCGTGGCATCGTGAGGGATCGTGGAGTTCACCTACAAGGCGCGTAACAGCGCCGGTAAGATGGTTGAGGGCACTGTTGACGTCGCCGACAAGGCTGCGGTGCAGCGGGCGTTGCGTGGCAGGAACCTCACCCCGATCTCGATTGAGCAGAAGGGTCGGGGTCTGAACGCTGAGATCAGCATCCCGGGGTTCGGTCCGAAGGTCAAGACGAAGGATCTGGCGGTGTTCACCCGCCAGTTCTCGACGATGTTGGCTGCGGGTCTGCCGTTGTTGCGGGCGTTGACGATCTTGGCGGAGCAGACGGAGAACTCGGCGTTGCAGACGATCATCTCGACGGTCCGGGTCGATGTGGAGGCGGGGAAGTCGTTGACGGCGGCGCTGCAGGAGCACGAGGAGTTCCCTCGTCTGTATGTGGCGATGGTTCGGGCGGGGGAGGCGACCGGGCTGTTGGATCAGGTCCTTGGCCGTCTGGCGGAGACGTTGGAGAAGGAGGTTGAGCTGCGGGGCAAGATCAAGTCGTCGTTGACCTATCCGGTGATCGTGTTGGCGATGGCGGCGGTGTTGGCGGTGGCGTTGCTGATCTTCATCGTGCCGACGTTCGAGGCGATGTTCGCTTCGTTGGGTGGGAACCTGCCGCTTCCGACACAGGTTCTGGTGTCGGTTTCAGATTTTCTGCGCACGCCGTTTGGTGTCGTGTTGCTGGTGGGGGTGCCGGTGGCTGCCCGGTTCGGGTGGCGGCGGGCGAAGCGTTCGCGGGCGGGGCGGGAGCAGTTGGATGCGTTGAAGTTGCGTCTGCCGGTTGTCGGGATGTTGTTCCGGAAGTTCGCTATCGCGCGGTTCGCTCGGACGTTTGCGGTGCTGCTCAATGCGGGGGTCCCGGTGCTGCAGGCGATCGAGATCACGAGTGATACGTCGGGGAACGTGTTGGTGTCCAAGGCGTTGGGTGATGTGCGGGCGAGTGTGCAGGCGGGGGAGAATATTGCGGGGCCGTTGGGGGAGCATGCGCTGTTCCCGCCGATGGTGGTGCAGATGGTTGCGGTGGGTGAGGAGGTTGCTGCGGTGGATACGATGTTGGAGAAGTTGGCAGACTTCTACGAGGCAGAAGTTGATGCGACGACTGAGTCGTTGACCGCGTTGCTTGAACCGGCGATGGTCGGTGTGTTGGGTGGAACGGTCGGAGGTATGGTCATCACGTTGTATCTGCCCATTTTCGACATCATCAGTCTTGTCCAGTAGTGCCGTAACTGCGCCACGGTCCCGCTGAAATCCCGGAAACCGCGAGAACGTGACCGGTGAAGTGACGAACCCACGAATCCGCCGGTAGAACCGTCCGTGTGAAGGGATCCGGACGCATCGGCGCACCTGAGCTCGCGAAGAGGCGGACAGGCCCTTCAGCTCACCTGTTCTGCCCACCCCTTTCCCGGGAACCCGTGAGAAAGAACGTAGGAACGTGAGAACATGAGAACGCCGCGTAGAGGTCGGTAGCGCGCTACCGGTACCGTGTCCGAACCATCAACCCGTGCACACCAGCAACCACAGACGCGATCACAACCGCCAGCAACGTCAACCCCGCCAGCCCACTGACTGTCTCCAACAGCGTCGGCGCAGCGAACATCGCCACACCGATCGCGACCATCACCGAACCACCCACCAGCTTCAACCGCCGGCCATGCCGCTCCTCGAACCGGGCCGTCTTCAACGTCACCACCGCCGCGAAGAACAGCAGCAGCTCCAACCCCACATACACGACCAGATACAGGCCAAGCAACGCAGCGAACTCCGGTCCCGTATCCAAACCCTGGCTGCGCAAGATGCCGCTCCACACGACCGGGAACCCCGCCGTGCAAGGCAGTTCGATAACAGCGACCCCTGCCGCCAGTGCGACCGTCGCCCCCAGCATCGCCGCCAGGTTATGTTCCGCACGTCGGATGGTGCGCCCACCACGGTAGATCTTCGGTTTGAACCGGTCAGGGATGGTCAACGAGAACCCACGCTTATACGCAACATAGTCTTTGATGTTGATCGCACCGACAACGACCGCGAACGCAGCAACTGCGGCACGGATCGCCTCCAGCTGGGTGATGAACGTCAGGATGCTGAACACCCCGACGATGAACAGCCCGTAGATCGCCCCGGTCACAACAAGGAACGTGACCCCCACCGCAGCGATACGTCGCCGACCCAGCCCGGCGTTCAACACCATCGCAAGCAGCACCGCCAACACCCACAGAGAACAAGGGTTGAAACCGTCGACGAACGCGATCAGCACCGTGGTCAACACAGTGTTCTGCGCAGCAAGATCAACTTCGCCAAGCAGCGGAACGTCGAGCGTCTCCCCCTCACCGGGTGGGGAAGCACCATCACCGCCCCCCGCCGGCACTTCCGCTGCAACCTGGTCGCTGATCTGCTGGGCGATCTGGTCGTTGTAGCCGACCCAGATCCGGTCACCGATGATGAGTGTGGGAACCCCTGAGGGTTCCTGCCCTCTGGCCCGAACCTCCGTTTCCCAGCGCTGCTGCGCGGCCGGGTCCTGCGAGATCTCGTAGCGTGTCAGCACGAACGTGTCGCCATGTTCCACTTCGAGCGCGTCGAGGAACGGTTCCATCTGGGCGCAGAACGGGCAGCCGTCCGCACCGAAGTAGGTCGCTTCCAGCGGCGGTTCGCCCGCGGCTGCCTCACTGGCAGGCAGGAACGGAACGAGTGCAGCCAGGATGAGAACTGCGGCGACGGTGAGGCGGCGAACAGGGGTGACCATCAGCTTCCCGGGTCGGGATGTGGGACGGTCCGACCCGGTGTGCTGCTGCAAGGATGTGGGGCCGGGTTGTCGGTAGCAGTCAATACTGCCACGCCCAGTCGGGAAGGGTGCTGCGGGTGCCGTCGGGGTTATACAGCACCGAGTGGTTGCTGTTGTACTCGTAGCCGGCGTCGCCGGGGGCGGGCGGGTTGACGCACGCCCACGGTTGCCAGCCCCGGTCGAGATACAGACGGGCGGCGCCGGTGATGTTGGCTGCCGGGTCGAGGGCGTTGTCGTGCCCGCCGGGGATGTAGCTGCCCACACCGCGGGTCATCTGGAACACGCCGGAGGCGGAGTAGTAGTAGCCGTCGGGGGCGCGTGCGTTGAGGTAGCGGCCTCCCATCACACGGGCGGAGGCGTTGAAGCCTGATTCGCAGTGGGCGACGACGAGCGCTTCGGCGACGGTGCGGTCGATCTCTGCTCCGCTGTAGCCGGCCTGGGCGAGTTCGCATCGCCAGATCGCCGCGATCATCTGCTGGACGTTGTAGCTGGAGTCGGGGGTGCAGTTCGCACCGGTCACATCCCCGGCAAGTGGGATGCCCAGCTCCCAGTGCCACGGTTCGTGGGAGAGGGGCGCGACCATCCCATACAGGTTGCCGCGCACAACAACGCTTTCCCCGCTGCCACAGTTACCGTCTCCCAGCCGGGTGCCGGTGTGGGTGGCGTAACAGCCGACAGGTTCATGAAGCCAGTCGTGACCTCCCGCTTGCCGCATGTTGATATCGACCGCGTCGCCGGAGCAGTGCCGCGAGGTGCAGGTGGTGCCGTCCGAGTAGGCGACCCAGCGTCGGGCGGCGGCGTGGGAGCCGTAGCGGGACACGGCACGTTCGAACAGCTGACGTTGCCGTTCGGGGGAGCGGTATGCGGAGTTGATCTGGAGGACGACCCCGTCGTCCAGGGCGGCCTGACACATCTGTTCGAACGCCAGCACCGTTTCGATCCGTGCCCGGTAGTTGGCGTTGCCGGGATGGCAGTTGTCGGAGAACGACATCATCTCGTGATCAGCTGGTGTTCCCGGATTGGGGCGGCGTTCGATGGCGACACCGCTGCGGCGGGCGTCGTTGCGTTGGGCGGCGGCGATGAGCCGTGCCTGGTTTGCCAGGTCGGCGGTGTCGATAGCCAGCTGGCCGTTGTTGAGCAGGTCGAGCTGGGCGGCATACTGGGTGGTGAGGGGATGTGCGACGTGGTCGGAGATGAGGGTGCCGGTGGCCAGGTCGACGTTCGACAGGGTATAGGTGGAGTCGAGCAGCCCGTGAGGCTGGGTGGGGCTGATCGGTTGGAGACCGCCGGCGAAGCTGTGTCCGAACGGGTCACCGCCGGAGGGGAACCCGATACCTCCCATCCCGGTCTGTGCGTCTGCGCTTCCCACAAAGACCAGGGCGGCTGCGCCGAGAAGGGCAGCCGCCCTGGTGAGCTGCGTGCGAAGCTGTCCGGCCATCACTCGAAGAGCCGGTCGAACACGTCTGCGACGTCGGGCGCGAAGGTGCTGGTGGCATTCCGGGTGGCGTGGTTGGAGGTTTCACAGTCGCGGAGTGCGGCGCTGGGGGCGGTTGGGCGGTCGAGGGCGCCACCGTCGCGGTGCGGGTCGGCGGCGGGGTTCTGTTCACGGATGCGCGGGTCGAGCGACGCCCACGAGTTCTCCGCCAGTTCGCTGCCATCGTCGCTGCGGAGCATGTTCCAGCTGGGGTTGCTGACCCGGCTGAGGTCTTGGTGCATGTAGAGACCTGCGGTGATACACGATCCGCAGTTAGGGTCTCCGCCGGTGATCGCTGCCGCGTCGGCACGGGCGCCTGACGCGGTGGCGGTCAGCATCCCGGCAAGGCAAGGGGCGGGCAGCAGGTCGCTGAAACCGTCGCTGGTGCGCCGGGCACCTTCGGACAGGGCGGTGTTGAACGCGTCACGGTTGGCCGGGTCGAGTGTGCCCCGCTGGTCGATGTCTGCAAAGACGTCGGGGAAGTCGTCGATCAGGGTGGTCATGGTGTTGCGTTGCAGCTGCCCGATGGCGACCGCTTCTGGGGGTGCAGAAAGGGTGAACATCCCGTCAGGAGCGTCGGGTAGTTCAAGGTCTGGGATGTGCAGCTGGGCGCGTTCGAGGGTGTTGCGGGCGGCAAGGTTGGCGACTGTCGCGTCGAGGGAGCGGTCGCCGGCGAGCTGGGTGCGGAACTCCTCGAAGGAGGCGGGGTCGGGTGCAGAGATGTGGCGGCTGTGGTCGGCAAGCATCTGGTCGAGGTCACGCCGTTCGTGCACGTCGGTAAGTTGGCCGGGGTCGAGGTCTGGCAGGTCGAACGCGGCACGTGTGGCCTCAGGGCTGCTGGCAAGCAGCTCTCCGAGCTGCATGTCGGACTGGGTGGCGTGGTAGTTGGCGAGGGATGCGGCGAGGCTGTGATGCTGGCTGCGCAGCTGCTCGGAGACGCCAAGGTCGTCGGAGTTGGGTGTGGCGGCGGCGGGCAGAGAGGCGGTGGTGAGCAGGAGGGCGCTGGTGACGGCAAGGAGGGGGTGGGTGTAGATCATGGTGCAGGCTCCGGGGTGTGGGGGGTGGTCCAGGCGGCGGTGAGCTGGTCGAGGGCGGTGAGCAGGTTCCGGACGGCAGCGTCGGTGGCGTCGAGGTCGTCCGGGTCGGTGCGGGCGAGGGTTTCGGCGTGTGCGGCGACGGTGTTGAAGGCTGCGGTGAGCTGGTCGTCGCTGCCGCGCTGTTCTGCGCTGTCGGCGGCGAGCTGGGCGGTGGTGTCTGCCCAGCGGGTCAGCTGCTCGTCGGGCTGGTCGGCGAGGGTGAGGAGTGTGGGGATGCGGGCGTGGAGGCCGAGGACCGCGTCGGTGCTGACCGTCCGGCTGGCAGTGGTGTCTGTGACGGTGGGGGCGGGCTGCTGGACGGCTGCTGCGAACAGCAGCAGCAGACCGCAGGCTGTTGCGGTCCAGATCAGGAGGGGCGGGTGCCGGAAGTAGCGCATACGGCCACCGTGGGTGCGTCACGGCGGTGCGCAACGGCTGCGGGTCAGGGAAGTTCGTCGGCGGGGACGCCGTGACGGTAGAACTTCTCTTGCAGCGACTCGCCAGTCACTTGTCCTTCTTTGTAGAACTGGTCGCTGCGGATGTCGTAGGTGAACAGGGTGTTTCGTCGCTGCTCCCGCCCTTCGCGGACGGGTTCAAGTTGGGTGATCTCCTGCACGACCCGCCGGTCGGGCCGGACCCGTTTGACCTGGACGACGAGGTCGAAGGCGCGGGCCACCTGGTCTGCGGCGACTTCTTCGGTGGTCCCGTTCTCCATCACGTAGCTGACCAGCTGTTTGACGGCCTGCTTTCCGCTGTCTGCGTGGATGGTGGTGACGCTGCCGTCGTGGCCGCTGTTGCACGCTTTGGTGAGGGCGTAGGCTTCGATGCCGCGCACCTCCCCGACCCAGACCCGGTCGGGACGCATCCGGAGCGCTTCTTTGACCAGGTCGACGAGTGTGGTTTCCCACACGATGGCCCCTTGGTCGTTCTTGTGGCGGTGTGTGAGGAGGCTGACGGTGTTGGGGAGCCATTCGCCGACATGCAGCTCGTCGATGTCTTCGACGGTGCAGACGCGGTGTTGCGGGTCGACGAAGGCGGAGAGGGCGCGGGCAAGGGTGGTTTTCCCTGCACCTGATCCGCCGGAGATGAGGATGTTTAGCCGGGCTCGCATCGCTTGTTGGAGGAAGTAGGCCATGTCGGCGCTGAGCATCCGCTGTTCGTGCAGCATCGTGTGTAGCGATACCGGTTCGATCGGCTGTTTGCGGACGGTGAGGGCCGGTTCGCCGGGGGTGATGTGTGCGGTGGCGATGTGGATGGAGCCACGTAGGCCGTGGGTGCGGGACAGGGACCCTTCGATGACGGCGGTGGGTGCGGTGGCGACGTCGATGTCGGGGTGGTCGGTGAGTTTGACGAGCTGGTTGAGGAAGGAGATGTATTGGGGCGGGCCGGCGAACAGCGGTTCGTTGACGGTGACCCGCCCTTGGCTGCGGGATTCGAACATCACCCGGTTGTGGCTGTTGACGGTGATCTGGGCGATGTCGGGGTCTTTGAGCATGCCGATCAGTTTCTGGGCGCCGAGCGAGTCTTCGGCGAACAGCCGGTCCAGTGTGGGGTCGTTCACAGTGGTCTCCTTGCGTTCCTTCCCAGCATCGGACCGCACACACAGACGCCGCCCCTGCGGGGCGGCGTCTGCTGTCATGCGCGGGCAGGTTGGGGTCGGGCGGTGCGCAGGAATCTGCGCAGGTCGTCGTCCCAAGCGAGGCGTGCGTCGCGCTGGTCGAGGCATCGGGTGAGAACCTCAACTCCTCCGGGGAACTGGAGGGCGAGCCTGATCCGGTGCCGGACCAGGTCTTCGTCCTGTGCAAGGTCGGGGTGGTGGGTGCACAGATGTTCGAACAGGTCGGTTTCTGCTGCCCGGAGGGCCAGGTCGTCGTGCATCCAGTCGAGGAGCCGCAGGTAGCGGTCTACTTGGCTGGCGTGCAGATGGCCGACGCACATCGGTTCGTATTTCGAGCTGATGTAGCGGCGTGCCTGTTCGGAGGCGGCGCGTGCACGCTGGCGTTCCTGCCGGATCCGTTGGGCGAAGAAGGCGAGTTCCTGTCGGAACGATGCGCTGTCGCCGAGCGTGTCGAGGGCGTGGTGGAGCTGCTGCAGTTCGGCTTCAGAAAGCCAGCGGCAGCGTGTGAGCTGTTCGCGGATCTCGTCGGCTTGCATGTCGCTGTGACGGTTCGCGAGGGTGCGGACCGCTTCGACGGCGTCGCGGCGTGCGACGTCGAGCAGCTGCCAGGCACGGACGATCTGGCCGGCAAGTTCGGTGTTTGTCCACTCTGGTTCTTGGACGAGTTCGGGGAGCGTTTCGATGTTCCCGAGCCGGAACCGGACGGCGACCCGTTGGATGAAACTTGCGGTCATCCCCACGAGTGCGTAGCGGGCTGCCATGTCGAGCGCGTGCGCGACGCCGCGTTGGAGGAACCGTCGCACGAAGGGGGTGACGTCGTCGTGGTTGGCGAGTTTCGCGGTCAGGTTCGCAACTTGCTGCCGGGCGTAGGCGGGAACTTCCCGCGGGATGGTGACGATCGGCTGTCCGTCGTTTGCCGCGGCGCCAAGGTCGAGGCTGGGTGCTCCCCGGACGGTGATGGTTGCATCCACGGGGTCTCGTTCGCTTTGGGCGAGCCGGACGCCGAGTTCGTGCAGGATGCGGGCGGCGACGCTGGGGGCGAAGCCTGCTTCGGCGGCGATGGAGCTGAGGGAGTCGCCTGCTTCGTTGCGCTGGTCGTGGGTGACGAGCAGTTGGACGAGTGTGGCGGTCTGCGCGATCATGTCGTCGTCCGCTGCTGTCTGGTCGCTGTCGCGGGTTGCGAGGGTGCGCAGCTGTTTGATGGCACGCACTTCCGGGTCGCGCGGATGTTCGATCCGGCGAGCGGGTTGGGGTGCGGGCCTGGGTGGGGCGACCGGGGTTGCGGTTGCCAGGTGCTGGTCNGGGTCTGCGGCGGGGGCGCCGAGGGTGTCCGGGTCGAACAGCTGTGCCTGGTGGTGCTCTTGGGCGGGTGCCAGTGTTGCGGTCACATGCCCTCCTT
>SL_7KL_010_BRINEDRAFT_10000324_pt1 | contig 22417 bp, 34 predicted proteins | sample SodLak_010_BRINE_FD_10663 | JGI IMG/M metagenome (IMG submission 10663)
CGGGTGTATATTGTTACTACTCCCATTAAGATAACTGAGCATATCATTATAGTTGTGATTCCCTTTCGGGTGTATATTGTTACTACTCCCATTAAGATAACTGAGCATATCATTATAGTTGTGATTCCCTTTCGGGTGTATATTGTTACTACTACGTTACTTTGTCAAAGATTGCGCAATCTTGTTGTGATTCCCTTTCGGGTGTATATTGTTACTACTTTAAACACTTTGAGGGTGATGTGTACTCTCCGTTGTGATTCCCTTTCGGGTGTATATTGTTACTACTTGATGTTATCACTTGTTTTTAGTGCATTTTGTTGTGATTCCCTTTCGGGTGTATATTGTTACTACTTACCACAAGAACCCATTTAAAGCTTACCACGTTGTGATTCCCTTTCGGGTGTATATTGTTACTACTCAAGCAATATTATTTGGGATTTTATAGTAGTTGTGATTCCCTTTCGGGTGTATATTGTTACTACTAGCTTTGTTAATACTTTGTCTATGATTATTGTTGTGATTCCCTTTCGGGTGTATATTGTTACTACTAATTGGGGGTTTATTTTATTTAATAGTTTTGTTGTGATTCCCTTTCGGGTGTATATTGTTACTACTTATATCAGAAATCATTTCTATCACTTCATTGTTGTGATTCCCTTTCGGGTGTATATTGTTACTACTCAAAGCTTGCAGAAGAACGAGAAGAGTTAAGTTGTGATTCCCTTTCGGGTGTATATTGTTACTACTATACCAAGCATAAAATATTCATTATCAATATGTTAAATACAATTTTAATAGAAAAAAATGCTCTCATATACCAATAATTTATAGTTTTATGCTTGTTTTTTAATTCCTAACCAATGTGCCAAAACCAGAACCTGTACTTTTACCTATTCCATTATTATAGATAAATTCTGCTAAGTCTTTATCGCTTTCCAATATAAAAACTATATCGCTTACAGTTTGTTTATTATTCTTAATTAACACATCCCTAACCAAAGATTTGCTTATAGATAAATTAAAATCCTTTTTATAATCAATACCAGTGTTTAATTTATATCTATTTAAAATATTCTCTTTTAATTTACTTGAAAAATTACTATCATTAGCATTTATTAATTTTCCTTTGCTCTTCAAAAGAATTCCTGGTCCAACGGTTTTGAAAAAATTATAACCCCCATATAAATCTGATTTAACAAATTCTATATTGTTGAAAATTATCTCATCGTTGAAATTCTCACCATTGATTGCCGAAACCAAGTCATTCATAAAATTAAGGTTTGTCGAACTAACCAATATATAAGGATTATTGCATAACAAATTCTTTCCGCCATCAACCACTTTAGTATTTAATAATTGGCTAATATTATAATTACTAAAATTATCATGGTATTCGTTCTTGCCCAAACATTTATGTATAAAACTATTTAAAAGTTTTAAATTATTTGGTACTTTTACATTATTTGCTTTAAAATTTACTTTAATTCTCATATTTTTCAGTTGAAATTTCACCTATTTTTTTAAACTCGTCAAAGTATTCTAAATTTATTTCATTGTCCTCTAAAATACCATCAATATATACATAACCACCATCAAGCAAGGTTGCCGAACCACTGGATTGTTTAAATTTATGTATTAGTTGTTCGTCCAAAGGTATTAATATTTCACCATAATAATTTTGAAAATTGGTCATACCTTTATTAATTGTTATTGATACCCTTCCATCGTAAGTAGTGATTGGCGCATCATCAATTATATGTTTCCATATACTCGTCATTTTTTCTTTTTTAAGGAATTTAAAAAGTCTTTCTAATCTACTTCTATCAATTTTCCTAATGTCTTTTACAACTTTTCGGAATTTTTTCTTAGAAACATCGTAACCTATAACTTTTGAAAATTCCGCCTGTACTTCTTCAAAACGATTGGGGTTTAGTTCCTTATTGTTGCAACGTAAGTATATAGTACGCCAAGTGTATTCATAAGGTTTCTTTGGCCAGGAATCGTATAGAGCCCTTTTGTCATTTATACCCTCATTATACGTCACCCATTTTTTCTGAGTTTTGTTATATCTTTTTATGTCACATAACTTAATAAAAGAATTACTTGCAAGTTCGTCAATATAATTTAAAGTACTATAAGGTACTGGTCTATTTTTAGGTACTGGTCTTTCACCTAAAAGGACATGTAACATGTTACTAATTTGATATTTAGTTATAGGTTCTACATATTCTTTCAGTGCGTTCCTATTTAGACTTTTATAATCAAGTTTAGGATAGTCTATTAATTGAAAACTTTTATCTTTTGACTTAGCGTGCCGTCTAAAAAGTTTTGCATTTCTGAATTTTAAACGTAAAAACATATTATTTTTTCTTTGTTTTTTTGTTAGTTTTTTCAGTGGTTTTTTTATTTTCTTTAACCAATTCTTTCATTTCTGCCTCATACGCCAATCTTTTCTCTAAAGAACTGTCATAATCATTTTCTTCGTAGAACTCTTCCATTTCAAAAGAAAGATTATCAATGTCGTCTCTACTTTTTAATTGAATCCAACCGCTTTCGTTGCTATGTGTATCTTCAAAAACATCATAGACAAATTTAATTTCAACCTTACTTACTTTAGTATAAGCATTTTTTCTTTTTATTTCAGCTTCAACTAATCTATGTAAATACTCTTTAACTAAAAAATTGACATCTTCGTTATTATACATAAAACCGTACTCAGGAATATCCACAGCAGAATTTTTCATGGTGAAATATCCTAATTCTGAATTAAATGTTTTGATATTTTTAGATAAAAAATCTTTAAGCATTGGGAAATCATCTTCGTTAAAACTCCTTCTGTCAAAACAAGCATCACAAGATACAAATTGCAAATTTTTTAAGTCGATATTGCCCATACCAGAGTATTTAATATCTCCAACATTTTCTGAATTGTACAGACTTGTTTTTTCGCTTTTATCATTTCTATCAGTGGCTTTAGTATGAAAATCCAAATATGATTGGGCGTTGCAAGTTTGAATTGAGTCTGTGATATTAATACTACCTTTTCTTTTAACGTTTTCTGGTTTAGTAAATAAATACCCCCTAAGTTGTCCAGGTACAGAACCCATAAAGTTGTAAGCCAATGACTTAAAATGTTGAACAGCAGGGTTGTCAGAAATATAATCTCTATCAAATAATGCTTTTTTTAAGCATTCCGAAGAAATTTTAAGTTTATAATCTAATTCACCATCTTCATTTCTAAAAAAAGCTTTCTTGGCATATGTCACATTATTATCATTAGTGTGTAAATTTCTAACTTTTTGCGACCTTTTAATTTCATCGTTTTCTTTGTTGAACATGTATTTTTGATTCTTGGCATCGTCGAAATTTACCACACCTCTACCCTCTAGTTCAAATCTAACTAAAATGTTTTTTACTTTCATTTTTATAATTTTATTGTTAATATTATTTGATGCAAATATAAGATATTATATTTAAAGTTTAATGTTATTTAAGATTATTTTAAGACACCTAATCTACTATCATATGATAATCTCAAAGCAATATATGGAGATATATTTAATCTAGCCTTATGTCTGACACTATCTAAACTAATGTTATTCAAATAACTAGCTTCGCTTATTGGACCATAATCGAATCTATCATCATTTATAATTTCCTTTTTATATATTTTTTTTATTTCATTTAATATATTTCCACTTTCATTGAAACTTTGTTGATAGTCTTTTCTTATGTTTTCGCTAAACGGTCCAACCCATTTGTTTGTCGAATTATCTTTGACAATATAAAATATTTCATTCCCTTTGCTCCTAAATTTATTGGAAGATGCTTTAAATATTTTTGTATCGCTTTTTAATTTATTATAATATTTTATGGGATATATATTATTTTCTAAACTCTGACTACTACTATTCAATTTGTTTTTGATTAATCTTTCGATTTTTTTACTATTAACTTTATTAAAGTTATTATATAAATCATATAATTTATTTAAAGTTATTTCGCAACCATTCAACTTTTTCATTTGTTCAATCCAAAGTTCGTTTAACTCATCAGAATATAACATTTTAATAATTTCACTATTCCCTCTATTATATTCGTTTTCGATTGCAATATTAACTATTCCACCATCTTTCTCTCCCCATCTATTACATCTTCCTATGCGTTGTAACGTCCTTTCAGGTGATAATGGTGTATCATATACAGATTTAAAAGAAACGTCAAGAGCAGCCTCTAAAACAAGCGTGGATATAAATGCAGGTTTACTTTCCCCTGTATTATTTTTGCCGTAACAATTATCCAAATCATTCATAATTCTTTCAGTATCTTCTTTGCTGAAGTTTGAATGTATTAATGTGGTATTTTCATACTTTTTTGCCAACTTTTGAGAATTCTTTATGGTATTAGTGAAATACAATTCATCATTAATTATGTTATTAGGTTTTTTATCTAATATATTAATTTTAAACGGTTTATCATGTACCGCATTTAAATGAGAATTTTCATTTGGCAATATTTTAGTCCTATTAGCCATTGTATCCCATAAATAGTTTAATGGTATAGGAGTCCCTGAGAGTAATAAAGTTTCAGAGTTTGTGACATTATTCCTAATATTCATAAAGTTTATGAATAGAGAAAATAATGGGCTGTCACTAACTAATTCATGATATTCATCAAATATGACGTTAGCTTTTAACATAAAACCTAACAAAGAAATATCTTTGCTGACATTGCTATACGGTCTTAAGAAATAGTCAATATTTGTTATAATTATATCGGCTTGTTCATTATCCTCATCAAAGTTTGATTTTTTGGTTTCATTTTCATAAACCAATTTAATGTTTAAACTTTTATTTGCATTTTTAAGTTCTTTTATTATCGAATCGTAAGTACTTATAGCTACGGTATTTCTTGGACAAACCCATAATGTTTTTTTATTAGTTTTTTCATACCACATAAGACCCATCATAGTTTTACCATAACCAGTTGGGGCTTTTATCACTGAAGTTTTATCAGTTTTGGCTATGACTTCTTTTTGTTTATTAAACCTAGTATCATCATCAAAAGGGCATACCTCCAAATTTAATGGATTCCCAACATAATTTTCATTAAATTCCATTCCAGAAGAAATTCTATCTCCCAATACAACACATAGCCTTAAATAAATTAATTTATGATTATATTTAATATTCTCCCTATAGTCGGTTTTATGTTCATAATACTTTGGGGGTGAGGTATAATCATCTTCATATGTTTCTAAATAATCTTCCTTTATTTCAACACCCAATTCTTTTGCAATTTCAACCATATCATTAATATCTTCCAAAGATAATGATTGCAATATTTCAGAACTATTGGCTTGACTTAGATTAGGTACGCCATGATGCCAATATATAATATTAAGAACTTTTGATTTAATATTATTATCCAATTTGCAAATGTTATTCACAAATGCCCATGAAATGTGTTGATGAGGATAACCATTAGTATTTTTTTTACCTTTGACAAAGTTTTGAAAACCTTTTGTCGCCTTTCCAATATCATGCAATAAAGCACTTAATCTTATAATTTCTTTTTCATCATTTTTAATGTGACCAGAACTTTCATATAGTTCTATGGATTTATTTTTGACATTTATGCTATGATTAATTAATGTTTCACCTGTGCTTTTTGCTAAAATCATATCTTTATTTTATATTTAATTTATACAAATATAAGGAATTAAAAAAATATAATGAAATGTTTTTGTGAACTTTAACAAAGTTATAATTTTATAGTGTCAAAGTTATAATAAAATATCTTGCAATTTTCGTTTAAGTTTAAATTTGGGAATTCCACATCCCCTATTGTTTCATCGTCTATTATTGAAATATGCAATTCTTTAAATTTGTGGGCAAATAGTTCATAAACCTTTTTCCCTCCAATGCACCAATCCACATTATCAAAGTTATTATTAACCATACTTCTATCAAATACGATTAATTTTCTATTTTTTAAATTGGGTAGTTTTTTATATGTTGTACTACCAACTAACAATGTTGAGTTTTCGGTTAACTTTTTAAAGTGTTTTAAATCATCAGGACTTCGCCAAGGAAGTTCACCGTTAAGACCTATATAACCTAGTTTATTTTTTGCAATTATCGCTTTCATATTATTTATTAATTCAGTTAAATAATTATGGCCTGCGGAAAACCATGACATTTCCCACAGACCATAAAAATTAAAAAACATTTAAAGTGAACCTCATTTATTTAATCATTTTCTTAAGCTCTTCAATATCTTTATTCTTAAGTTCTTCCTCTTCTTTTTGATGAATTAAAGACATAATTTTTTCGTTATTTTCTTTAATTAGAGCTTCATCTCTACGCTCTTTATTTTCTTTCTTCTTAGATAAATAAACATCTTTTAGAATATCAAATCTTAATTGCATAGTCTCATCTACAGTATGGTTCTCTTCTAAAAAAGACAATTCATCGTCTTTAGATACTTCACCAATTTCTTCTTTTGCCTTTCTTATCGCTTCTACCAAGACTATAAGTGGCGTATCCCATAGTTGTTCTAATGTTAATAAACCTCTACTTGTTTTGAATCTTAATTTACTTTTTACTGCTTTTTTGTACTTTTCCATTTTATTTAATTTTAACTTTTATTACTCTTTTAAATGTTCCCGATAATTTTAATATTAATTCATTCTTAACTGTAGAATTAAACCCTAAACCAGCTAATTGTTTTTTTGTTGGATTTAATTTATTTGTCTCACCTAAAACTTCCATTACTTTTCTATGTTTAAGTAAATCTGAGTTTAAATTTTCATTATGAAAACTTCTCATAGGTTCATCCGAATAACAACCATCCATCATAAAGAAATAGTGTTTGTTACCCACATTATTTTCTCCCCAATGATTTGGAGATAAACATACCAAATTCACTTTTTTGAATTCGTTTGTTTTTAACCCCCATATTTCTTTGGAAATGGTGTTTGAACTTATAAGTTCCATGTTCTCAGCAGGTGTTAAAGTGAAGTTTTCACCATCGAAGTTTATTACTGCAACATCTACATTGTTTGACGTTAAAGGTTTTCTTAATTCTAATAACGTTATTTCGCCATCGAACTCAATTTCGATTTTAAACCCTACCTTAAAACCTCTACCAGAATAGTTGTTAACATATAACTTATAATTTCCTTTAGGCATCTTATTCTTATCCGAATATATAATATTCTCGACCCTTTTATCTTCAGACTGTGCACCATCAACTCCTTGCGCATCCAAATCTAACATACCTGTAGCTTTATTAGGTTTTCTAAGATGTGACGAATAATAAATATGACTTCTATCTGGTTGTACCATATGTAAATCATAATCATCTGTGGTTTTTGGAAAATGCATACTACATCTTAAATCACCATCAACTTTACCTCCTCTAGATTTTACAGCAGTTTTAATTTGACTTTTACCTGCCAAGTTACCTTTATAAGTCCAACTATAATTATTAGACCATTTGAATATCGGTTTACTTTCCTTATCCTTAGCAGTAGTCATAGTTACTAAGTTATTTTCAAACTTATTTTCAAGTAAGACCTCTACTGAAGAACATGTAGGTAAAATATCTTTCATAAATTTTTCAATGGAAACTTCTTCCACGTCATCAAACTTACTTTTCTTATGTCTAGTACTTTTAGTAGGTTTAACTGAATCAAATAATGAAGCTGTTTTTTCTTCGGTTTCAGAATTTACATGGATAATTTCAGAAACGTCTATATCATCTATCGTTGCAAATCTCCTATTAAAAGACTCCTCATAACCATTATCAATTGCAAATTGTTTTGCACGTTTAATTTGGGTTTCAGTTATTGGTGCTACCGCTTTCATATAATTGGCTGGGTCAACTCTCTTGTTCCATAGCAAACATGCTTTATTAAGTTCAACCCCTTCAGCCAAGTCAGAACATAAAACACCTATCAATTCATTTTTAAATTTGGCGATTGGTAATCTATAAGATTCAATCCAACTATAATTATCTCTATATTTACCACTTAAAGAATCGAAATTCTTTTTATGAGGGATTATGTCTTTAATTTTATAAAGATGTGTATCACCATTTAATAAAGAGCCTTGTTGTATAAGTTCTTTAACAAGTTCTAGAGTGTCTAAAGGTATTTCATCTAAACCTCTTTTAAATACGTTTTTAGCATCTCTAAATTCAGACATTATAGCTTCCTGTGATTTACCTGAACTATCCACAAACTTTTTATCTAAATCTAAATAAAAATGTTCAAATTTATAAGTTTTACCTGGTTCTACAACGCCAAATTTTTCAGCTTCTTCTTTAGTGTAAATCTTATGATTTTCCTTAACACCTAACCTGTATTTATTCTGACCTCTTTTAATTTTTTCGTAAGGTAAAGAATTTAATTCGTCAAATGTTTCAAAGAATACATTAGCAATTGGTTTGCTTTTAAGTAAATTAGATATATTAACGGCAGAATTATAGTACTCACAATCCTCATCTAGATTTAAATCAAACATTGTCATAATGTCATAATTATCATCGATAGCCACAACATTACCATAACGTCTTATGAAATTTTTATCTAAGTTACAATTATGAGTTGAACTTTCTGGGTCTCTAAATACTGGGTCATCTTCTGGTTTAAACGATGATAAATAAATATCCCAAATTTCTCTACCTGAAACAGAACTAACATATAGTTTGCCAGTTTTTTGCAATTCATCAAAACGATGAATAATTTTTTCTCTAAATTCTGTGAACCTCATTTTATTTATTTTATTATTTTGTACAAATATATGGTTATTATTTCAATTATAATTCTCTTTAACTAAAATTTAACATATATAAATTAATCGTTCATTAAACTCTTAATATCCCTCATTAAAACTTCGTTTTGGAGTTTTAATTTTTCAATAACTAAACTATCTAACTCTCTTTTAGAGTCTAAACTTTTTAAATTTTTATATTGTTTGTAATTATATGCTAACGAAAAAATTAATATTATAATTAAAAAATTAATTGTGTTGTTTTGCATATTATCTACTGGTTTTTACTTTTGCTTCAGGATATTTGTCTAAAGCTTCTAAATATTCCTCTAAAAATGAAACAAAATCTTCATATATGCCCCATCTATTCGGACTATCAAATTGTTTGAAATAATTCGGTCTTTCTTGTAAATTTTTCAAACCCTTTCTAACTACTTCAACAATATCTTTAGCCTTAATGGTGTTATTATCCTCGTACTCGTATTCGGCCTCATAATCATCTTCAGGGATATCATAGTCTTTATTTAGTCTATGTGGTCGCCAAACTGCTTCATAAATACCACAGTTCCTTGCCATTTCACCTAAATTATGCGTTATATTTCCACTGTATAGATATTTTTCATCATATACAGAATCCATATCAATTAAACTTACATCTAAACTCATATTTTAAAATATATTATTAATTATTTTATTTAAATTATTTACTTTTTCATCGACCACTAAATCGTTTTCAATGTATAATTTCCTATTAATTTCAATCATAATACTGATAACTTCTTTATTTTTTTTATAATATTTAATGGGTACTATAGTGCCTTTATAAGGATTATTTATTTTTACATTATAACCTAAATTAGTTAAATTGCTAAATACTATATCCACTAGCCATTTAGGGGTGTGATAATCGTCCACACCTAAACAAAAATCAGGTCTATTTTTTTCTTTTATTAGGTCAGTGTTGAATGGTTTATCATTGAAGCTGTGACAATCTATAATAATTGAAAAACCGTGTCTTTCCAAACTTCTATCGACCATAACATCCAATTTATTATGGTGTTTTAAATAAAAATTTTTATAGACTTCATCTTTATTTTGTAGGTCTCTTAACATATCACCGTCATCAGTTTTAGTATAATAAAATCCTCTACCATATTTAAACATAACCTCTTGTTCGTCAGGTAGTCTCTCTACATCACAGAAAATCCTACTATATTCAAATATAAGACTATTCCCTTTATCAACATCAAATATTCTATCAGTGGCATGGTCAACTAACTTTAAATTTTCATTTTCTATAGCTTCTTTAGAAATAAAATCATTAATATATTTATCAGGGATTTTATATTTACTATGAGGTATGTGGAATATTAATGTTTCGCTTAACTCTTCATTAAATAAATCATAACCTAATAATGTATTATTTTTAACCATTTTTCTAACAATTTTTATGCTTTCTATAAATTATATCGGACTCTCCATATTTTTTTGCAAATGAACCGTCTTCATCATACTTTGGGTCGAATTCATCTCTTTTATATTCTAAAAAACCCAGTTGTTCATAAAATTTAGTTAGAAACCCGTCAAAATGGTCTAAAAAACAACCGCCTTGTTTGATTGCTTGTTTCATCAAATCAATACCAATACCCTTGACTTCGGATTCATTATTAAAAACCGCAACAATTTCATCTAAATCGCCCGTATATTCTGATTTTTTTAGTGCAAAACCAATATCAAAACCGTTAATTTTAAAAAGTTTCATTTTAGATAATTCATCGACAGTATAATCCGTTAACATTTTAGAATGTTTACTTTTATTTAACGCCTCTTTAAATCTTTTTGCATCTTGATTTTCGAAATCACCTTTTCTAATTTTTTCTAATGCATCTTTAGTAGTTACATTTTCTTCATTAATTTCAACAGAAGAAAATACCTTATTTAAGCGTTCATTATTTAATAACCTTCTTTTATTATTCATTATAACACCAATTTCCTCTCTGACAATTTTTCTTATATTTTTATCCATTTATTTGATTTTATTGCAAATATAACAATTTTATATATATTATATACTATTTATTATTAAAAAATAATGTTAAAAATATTAGATTTACTTAACGAAACTGTTCAAATGGCAAAAAAGAAATATTTTGACGATAATTTAATAGATAATGAAGGTCAAAATATAATACTAAATATAACTAATAGAGATAATTACACCAAATTTATTAGTGATTTTTATTATCAATATATGAATTATAATTTTAAATTTAAACGTTTAGATAATAGTAGGAAAAATATATTCATGTTAAGAATGTATGAACAAATAAAAGAATATAATAAAAATAAACTACCAATAAGAGATTTCAACGATTTAAATAAAGGGAACGATTTATTAATTTTCAAAGCATTTGAGGAAAGGTTTAAATGTATGAGACGTTTAAATTATTTACCTAGTGTTGCAAAAAGAAATTTGAAAGAGGATATTAGAAAATTAAGGACTTATGAAGAGATGAGGTCTTTGAGAAATACATTGGATATTATTGTGAAAGGTATTAAATTATTGGATAACCGACCAGAAAACATTAGAAGAGAGATTTATAAAAAAATGTTTAGAAAAGGTTATGGTTTTGAGGATGTGTTGGATTTTATAAATCAAAAAGAAAATATTGTTGGGGGTGTAGAATTTGATAAAGAAAGTATTATTGAATTGGCTAACAATGATGATGGTATAGATGTAATTGTTAACAACGATAAACACACAATACTTAAAATTGATAATGCGGATTCTGTTAAAACTATCGGTTGTAATTCTTTATGGTGTTTCACTTATGGTAAAGATTTTGAAAAGGCTTCTAAAGAATGGGAGAGCTATTCTCATAATGGTATAGTATATGTTATAATCATATATAAGAACAAAAATGATGTTAATTTCATGAATGTATTAACTAAGCCTATAGATAAAGATGGAAATAAATATGACTACAGTTTATTTTCTTTAGATAATTTGCCGATTGAAGACCCGATAGCGTTTTTAAATAAAAATGGTATTAATAATTATGAAGATGTGTTTACTTTTGATTAAAATAATAAACCTCTTGAAATTTCAAGAGGTTTATTTATAATTTTATTATTTTTCAGTATTTTCCATCATTTTTTTTGCCATATCGGCTGATATCAAATCTCTTAAAAAATCATTATCTTTACTTTCGGAACCACCTTGAATATATACCTCAGGTAATTTTAAATTTTTCATTTGACTTGCATAACCAATAATAATTTCCTTTTCAATGTTAGCCTTTTCTTGTGGTGTTAATCCAGCACTCACTAGTTTAGCATTTTCATATGATTGTGCATCTGCTTGAACTTTTTTAGCTTCGGCTTTCAATCTCTCAGTTCTTAGTTGTATCTCAGCAAGCTCTTCATTACTCCTTTCTTCTTTTACTCTAGTTTCGATTGATATTAGCGTAGTTACCTGTTCTTTTTCTCTCTCAGCTCTTTCTCTAGCCTTGTCTCTCTCACCTTCTGCAATTATTTTTTGTTGCGATATTTTAGCCGCTTCAATTGCCTCCATTTCTAGACTTTTCTGTGATGCAATATCTCTTTGTTTTTCAAGTCTTTTTCTAAAGGCTGGCTCTAAATCTACACCATCTACAATTACTTGGGTGACATTAATATTGTTCTTTGTTATATCGTGAGGTATTCTAATAGGTATCCCATTTTCGTCCAATCTTTTCTCTACGATATATCTAGTTTTTATATCTTTTATTTGTCTACTTTCTTTGTTATTTGCAATATCTGTATTTACATATGAAGTATCTAAATATTCTTTTTTAACAACGGAAAATGAGCCTGATTTTAACTGGTCATCTAATGTTTGTTTAAAATCAGACCTCGAACCTGAAATATAGTCCCTAGCTGTGAACATATACGCAGTATTTATAACTTGCTCTCTAACTGTAGGAACTAGAGTATTTTTCACTATATTATCTGGATGTCTGAACTCTTTAACTAGACTTATAAACGATTCTGGGTCAGAAGGCATTTCCATTCTAACAGATACTGATGCGTTAGCCGTTACCTGGTCAGTGAATCTAATGGGTATTCCGCCTATAATTGGACCACTGATACCTCTAATACTTTCACCATCATTAACTACTTTAACGTCTACATATTTTTCCCATTCTTGAATCTTAGATAATGGCAATATAAATTTGTACCCGCTTTTAGTTATAACATATTCTTTACCGTTAGGTGAGATTATATGGTATTGATGCCCTGGTCGAGCAAACATAATACTGTTTGATATGAATAACAATAAACCGCCCACCAAAAAAAGAAATGAAGATTTTTTAAAATCCCACATCGTTAATATTTTAGGGTGTGCCTTAAGGGTTGTTTCATCTCCCCAACTATTTTTTATAGTTACATCTTTTTTTCTAGTGAAAAAATTAACAATAAACAATGTTACTGAACTAAACATTGCCAATACACCTAAAAAGGTTAAAATTCCAATCATTTTATTTAATTTTAATTTATTTTATGTCTACTCTATTTTAAGATTTTCGACCTACTCTTATTTTGTTTTTGCAAATATAATATATTATTTTTTAATTTAAAATAATTTATCTACTTTATTTTTTAAACTTTCTAAGTCCTTATCGTTCCAAATTATATAATCGCTCTTATCAAACACATCAATATCAAAACTATCTTTAGACTCCAATTCTTTTCTTGGGTCAAATATCCCTATTATATGGTCAAATAAATTCCTATCAATACTTTCCTCAATTTCGAAATTTCTTCTCATTCCTATGTATATGTTATTTTCGGATAATATTTTTTCAGCTAATCTAGTTTTTTTATTTTTATTATAATCACTTATTAGATTATACCACTCCACTCGTTTATTTTTTCTATCTTCATAACACTCTTCAATGTTTTCATAACCATATTTATGTTTTAACTTATCATATATAAATAACTTTGAAGCTGCCATTGAGGAATCCTCTCCTTTATATTTTGTTTTATCACATATCATTTTAGCTAATGTGGTTTTACCGTGTCTTTTATGTCCTAAAATCAATATTGTAGGTTTTGTTATAATATTCATATGATTGATATTATCAACCCTTAATTTAGTATTATATGTTTTATTAACACTAGTAGTAACTAAATAACATTTAACCCCTGAATCGTTTATAGCTTTAAAATTTTCAATATTATCATCAAAAAATAAATCACAACCAAACATTTTTAAAGTTTTAGCTTTATTATCGTCACATACATATATTGGTGCTTTGGGGAAACCGTTAATTTTTAACCATTTTTTAGTTATATCTACACTTATACTAGTTCTATTTGTACAATAACCAGATATATTAAATTTAATGTCCGTTGGGTTTATTAATCTAGGTATTGTAAACCAAAAATCTTCGTTATCCACTACTTTATGAAAGTTTTTTGTGAATCTTTCATCATCCCATTTTGTGGGGTTACTTTTATCCTCAATTTTAAAATAATTTAAAAAGTGTGTCGAAAAATCGGCTAACACACCGTCAATGTCCATGAATATTTTTTTATTTTTTATCATAATCGTTTTTTTTATGGTATATAAAGGTTTGTTGGGTTGTCTTTATGTATTTCTATTTCAGGGAATTCCTTGTTGAATGTTTTTAAATCAAAAGGAGAAGTTATTAAATGAAAACCGTTTTTACTATCTAATTTTATTAATATTTTAGATTTGCCCTCGTTGGGTTTACATTTTTTCATATAATTATCTATGTTATCTACGAATTCTAAAGTATTTAGCCCTTTATCATCAATATCTAATATCCATTTTTTATTTTTATCATTATGACCTAAACCGCAAGCTCTATCATAAGATTTTTTAACATGGAAAAATTCTCCATTACTCATAGTGTTAGCCACATTTTGTATTGTTTTAAAGGCTGTTTTTTTATAAGACCGTTTATTAAGTCTTAAAGATGCACGAGCATTGAAAACATTACATAAAGTTTTAATTTCATCGTACCTATCTAAAAGGTAATCAACAGAATTAATATAATAGTTTTTAATGACTCTACTGTTACTGCCTAGTTGAGGGTTTTCTTTCTTTCTTTGGAGAATTTGAAGATAGTAAAAATCATCATCACTTTCAAACTTTAAGAAAGGTTTTATTTTTTGTAAATTATCTATCATTATATTGTTTGTTTATCAAAAAATTCTTCTAAATCTTTTCGGTTAATTTTATGAAATCCTTCTAAAAATCTATCTAACAGACTTTGTGAGACAATATCTATATCCCCTTGCCCCTCTTGGATGGTAAACCCTCTCTCTGTTAACTCTTTTTTAAGTTCCTCGTCGTTGGCTAGATACAAACCCCTTTTAATAACATCTTTATCATCAAAATCGTCCAAGTAAATTGTTGTGCTAATACTACTCATTTTTTAACTCTACATTATAAGGTTCAACAAAATTATCTTTATATGTTACGATTTCTCCTAAAGCAAAGTTATTTTCTTCCACTTCAAAACTTCTTACTTGTTCTAACATATTCCACTTAATTTCTTGTAGAGCTATGCTGTATCCGTGTTTTTTAGATGATACAATAATACCTTTAGTGGGGTCATTTTTTACAAATCCAAATCGTTGGTCAGCTAAAGCATCACACACATCTTTAAGGGCTACTCTATACTTTTTATTATTATGTTTAAAAAACAACTCATAGTTACTTTCTAAATCAATTCCAAAATCTTTAATTTTTATCATTTTTTACTTTTTTTTGTTACACAAATCATCTAATTCTTTTTCTTGTTTTTCTTTTATTTTTGTATCATACAAGTCAATTAAACCATCGAAGTCAGATTTATCTATAATATATTTTTGTCCTGAATATTTTATATAATAATCAATGGATTTAGTTTCATATTTAACATCTATCTTTGGACGAGTAAACCAAGTCTCTTTCTTTATAACCTTTTCAATCCGTTCTTCTTGAATATCTCTAATTACAAATATAGAATCACTTAAACCTGCTATACTAGAAAAATCTAAAACAATTCTATTTATATAAAAATCGCAATTTAAAATGTTATTTCTTAAAACACATAACAACTTATCTACCATAATTGTATATTTAATTTATTATTATTTCTATTTAATATTTTTTAATAATTAATAACCATAATATATCATTACATTTTTTTTCCAATCAAAAGATTTGTATATCCTAACCAACTCAAAAATTCCATATTCAAATTTCCAACTTGAGGTGATGTTATCCCCTTTTTCTAAATGATACGGTGTTAAATGAGTCCATTCAGTTCGCATAGTTCTAACATGTTCAATTATCTTGAAAAGAGCATTTTGTTCTTCTTGGGTTATTTTTGTAAAGTCAAATGTTATATCATTTTCAGGGTATTTATAATCAACTTTAATTGAGTTCAAAAAATTACAAGGTTCATCCTTTTCTAAAATTCCAGTTTTAACACCAAAAAAAGGTTCCATCATATCATTATAATAGTTGGTTATTCTTTTATTATAAGTTTCAATAATATGTTCCAAAAATTCTTTTGTAACTATGTTGAAGTCATGTTCCTCAGTAAAATATTTATTTAATTCTTTATTCTTAAAAAAAGTTTTAACTGATTTTTTAGGTGGGTTAAAATCGGTATATTTTCCAAATTCATATAGACTTTCTCCGAAATCATAAACGCTCATACCGAAATAACTTTCATCTTCTTCAACTTCTAGTTTATAATGTTCAATAAGCTGTTCTCTAGTCATTGATTTTATTTTGTTATATTCTCTTTTTGGCATCGAGCCAATGTATGTTCTATATCCCATATTTTTTAATAATTTTTATTTAACCAATCTTTTAATTCTAAAACATCTTTCTTTTCTAACAATATATCGTCATTGTACATATCACCTTTAAATAATATTCTAAATGCAAGCGCAATTCTTTTGAACAAAGGTAAGTATCTTGGATAATTTTTAAGTTTATATATCGCTATTGACAAATCTTCATCATCTTCCCATTTCTCTAAACGCATAATTTCATTTAGGCATGAACATTCAAAAAATTTTCTATTATTATTCATAGTTATAATTTTTATTTAATACCTAATTAATTCTACAAAATCAATACTCTCTATATAACAGTTTTTAGGAATTAATCCCCTAGAATTTATAATTTCTTGAATCATATCTTCTGTTATCAAAATATTAGTTGGGCTATTATCATCAAACTCTTCATCGCTCCAATCATCATTATCTATCGTACAACTTACTTTTATTGTCTTTTTCATATCACTTGTTTTTAAATATTACAACCGTTACATCACAGTCTTTTAATTCATTTTTAATTATCTGTTTCACTTTAGACCATTCTCCACCAGCTAAACCACAACCTATTTGTGGTAAACCTATTCTTCTACCTTTAAACTTATGATTTATCTTCCGCATACAAAGTGTTAAAGCTTCGTAGTCTAAAGGTTTAGATACTCCGTCAACATGGTTTTTACCATACCTATATTGTGTATAAGAGTTAACAACGGTTATCTTTTTATCTTTTTCAATAAAATTTTTTTCGTCGGGATAAAAAACCCACTTTACACCATACTTTTCTTTTTCTTTAAAAAGCGTCCTATAATCAATATTACCAAGCTTTGAAATCTCTCCAATATAATTAGGCTGTTCTAACTTAAAAGAATCACATTTGAATATTTTTGAAATTTTTGGTGCAATGCCTGATTTCATCTTACAAAAACAGTTACAACCATGGGTAATTACATCAAAATTACCTTTTTCCGCTAAAGATATTAAATCGCCTTCTACTTCTTTATAACTCATTTTTTATTTTGTTTATTCATTGTCTAACATTTTAATCATTTCTACTAAATCTTCTAATTTTTCAGTGTTTAACTTAATATCTACATCCTTATCTGTATAATCTTCGCCGTCATAAATAAATCTAAGATAAAACTCGTCTAAAGAAGTTACTTCATCAGTAACATCATCTATATTATACATTCTATTAATCTCCCAATAACCTTCTCTACTTTCTATACAGCCTATTTCTTTAACTTTCATTACCTATGTTTTTCAGTTATTATTAATTCTCTACTACTCATTATCTCATCTACTTCGGCAAAAGAGTAAGGCTTAAAATCTTCACTAGTATCAAAACCTACATCCATTTGCTTTCCAATCCCTTCAAGATTGTTATGACTATGACCAAACAAGTTCCAAGAACCTTTTCTTTGTCTGTTCCAAGTTCTAAAAGCATAATGACACATTACAATATGTTGTTTATGTGCTTTAACACCTTGCTCTTCACTTGGTACAACAACATCTATCTCTAAATAATCAAATACACCGCTAAACAAACTTTTTAGACTCTCTGAGTGACGTATAGGAGTGTCGTGGTTGCCTAGTATCAAATAGAGTTCATTTACCTTTAAACGCTCTCTGAACTCTTTTATCTTTTCAATGTTTTCATTGTTTCTGTAATTTCCGAACGACCAATCACCGAGACAAAACAAAATATCATTAACACCAACAGTATCATTAATATTCTTAACTAAAGTATTATCATGTTCTTCTAAAGTGTCGAAGTCTCTACAAGGAGATTTATCTTCCCAATTAGAAGTACCACGTACTAACGAACCGTGATGGTGGTGTGGGTCGGAGCAGAAGTATATCTCTTTGTTGTCTCTAACTAATTTCATTGTTTAATATTTTAGTTGCTTGCTTCAAATGTTTCTCTGTAAAACCATCTTTATTTCTAGGTGAAGGCAGTACATGTACAAAATGGTCTTTTTGTTGTAAAAGCATATCTGAATCATCATCAATAATGACATAAGATTCGATACCGCTTTCTTTTACGTATTTTTGTTGCTCTTCTTTTGACCAATTTATATGCCGAAAACCTTTATCCTCCAACCATTTTTTTATCTCACAACCTCTTGGAACACTACTATTATCTTTTAAATATAAGGATGGTGTTATTCCGACTATTTCTCCTAACATTCCTTCTTGTTCCCAAACGTTTTGCATGAACTCTAAACCACTTTTTCTCCACATTGAAGATATAACTATTTTAGCATCTGTTTCTTCTATAAGTTGGTTTAACAAATTTTTTGCTGGTGGATAAAAAGACATATGATAACCTTTTTTTACTTTATTAGTCCACTCAACATATTTGCAAAATCCCTCTTTAAAAGCTGTCTCGCAGTTTAATACTCCGTCAATATCTAGAAATATAATTTTCATGACTTATTTATTTTAATATAACGCAAAGATATAACAAATAATAATAAAAATAACTACTATTTGGGAAAACTTAATAATTTAATACGCAAATACTGCAAGAAACAATTCTCTAGGCTAGTATTATGTTTATCGCTACTATCCAAAACAGTATTATAGACATCAACAGCCTTCTTATTTAAATCTCGGCTCAAACAAAATAAAGACCATCTACCTTCTGAAATATTCTCAATAATGAACAAACCATCTTTACTATTATACTTATCAACCATCTCATCACCTACAGTAAAAGGTTTGTAGTCAAAATAATCATCTAACAAATCAAAAAACTTAATATCTTTTTCAACCATAGCGTCTATTTCTTCGTTCTTATGTTTCTCCAACCAACTATCTAAAGCATTCATATCAGCATATAAGTTTACTTTTTCCTTTACTTTGTCATCTGTTTCGTTGACAATTTTATGTGTTATTTTACTTCTCATATTTCTTAAATTTTTTAATCATCCCATATTTTACGCAAATCAAATTCAGTTATAATCCGTTTCTCTAACATAATTTGTAACAACTCTTGTTGCCCTTTCTCATAACCGTATTCAGCATATTTACTGGGTTCTAAGTTATCTTCGTTGGGGTTATAACTTACAAAAGAATCAAATGCCCTTGCTTTAATTTTCTTATCTGCTTTTACTAAAAATTCTGCTCTTTCAAATATATTCATATTTCTTTTTTTATTTTAACAAATTCTTTATTGGCTTCATTCCAATATTCAACATACCTCTCTACCTCTTTGAAAAATCTAGGATAGTTTTCTACATATTCTTTTGGGAAGTATTTTACGAAAGAAGTTTCATAATCTTTAAAATAATAATCATAATCTTCATCTGGACTACAAATATCAGCCTCAACCTTATCACCAATATTCAAGCTGCCTGGATAGGTATCTATACATTCAAAAACTCTTGTCTCTACTTTATATTTCATATTTATTTAATTTAAAAATCCCCTACAAATATAGAGGATTAAAACAATATAACAAAACATTTTAACAAACAATTAATATTCCGTATTCAGATATAGAATGACTTAAAAATTTAAACTAATTAATTCCGCTATTTTATAACCACTAAAAGCTCCTAAAGCTGTTGGTATTGGAAATACGATAAACTTCCCTAAAGAACTTGTATATTTTGGTCTGTTAATCACTTTACCGACGTAAAAATAGTAAATCAAATAAGTAATCAAAACTGCCATATCAATTCGCATAGTGATGAACACCACAATAGTAGAGCCGATAAAACCATACAAAAAGTTCTCAAAAGAACCGTACCAAATATCTTTCTTAGAAGACTCTTTATAATCTTCCTTAATCTTACTTAACGTTTTCTTTTTACTCATATTTAAAAGTTATTATGTTCTACGTTAAACACCTTAAGACCTAACGCTCTTGCATTTAATGTAATATCGTCCCAATGATTGGAATACTGAGTATTATGTGTATAATTCCAAATTATAAGAGGGAGTGTTGGGTGAACTTGAGAGTAAATCCATCCATCTTTTTCATATTGTTTTAAAACATCTATATCAAATTTCATATCACCACCATTTAATTTTTAACCACCAAGTATTTTTTCTTATTTTTTGAAGTTCGTCCAATTCTTTTTCTAACTCTTTCTTTTTATTAATAATTTTGATAAAATTATCACTATCTCTTAAAACTGCCTCAGCAACTATATTTAAAATAATATTTTGATTTCTTAAAAAATCATTTTGTGCTTTAGAATTTAAATGTCTGCGAAATACATCCCCTAAATGCACATTAAAATTATGCAAAATCCTTTCAACATCTTGTATTTTATAGTCTAAATCAGCTATTTTGCATGACTTTTTTGTTTTATATAATTTGCCATCAAGCCCTTCATAACCACATACTTCTTTCATAATTAATCTTTTTTCCAATTAATTCTAGGACAAACTTTATTCCACACACTAGAAGCACCCTCTATAAAAATTGAAATATTATCGTTTTTTCTTTCTTTAAAGAAGTTGTATATCGCAAATAAAGTAAAAACTATAAGAATGATAATACCTAAAAATAAAGGAACTACAAATATACCAAATAAAGCTGATATAGTAAAACTAAAGCCAAAGGTTCCTTCTAATATACTCCTACCTGCTTCCCAAATTACAAGTAATAATATAGTAAGTAAAGTATTTAATACACCTAGAGGTTCATAATCATCCCCAAAGTAGGTTTTACCGCTGATTTTAACAATAACCCAAGCAGGTAAAGTCCAAATAGAGCTCAATATAAAAAACAACCCTCCTAACAAACCGCCCCAAAATAAACTACATAAACCATTAGGTCTATGACCATATTTTCCTTGGTTAAATCTCCATAAAAATAACCACAAATTGTTTTTCTCTTTTAATTCCATTAATTTATTATTTTTAAAATGTTTCAGCAAATATACAAAAACCTATACAATATTAGTAGAGGTTTAAGATTAATTTAACTTAGTTTAAAAGTAAGTTTTAAATTTCAGGTATTTCAACCTCTTTATCCCACGCATCTATGATAATAAACCATATTTTTTATTGTACATTTCTTTAAATAATTCATATACAGCATCTTGAAATTCGTCAGAATAGAATATAGGGGTTGAGGTTCTAATAAAATCGACAGAATCTACTAATCTGGGCTCTCCTATTAAGTGATAAAAGTCTTCTATCTCTTTTTTATTTGGAAAAGAAGGTATTAGTTCACGTACAGTTCCGATAGGTTCAAAAAACCTACTATCCTGAATCTCATCTAAAGAAAAACTTATATCTCCTTCTGTGTATAATCTGTCCCACCTATTAAACATATCGCTCCATTTACAAAACTTCCATTTAAGTTCTCCATCTACAGTTTCTACTATTAATTCTCTTCCTTTATTATATCCAGGGATATCTTGTTTTAATATATATCTTGTATTATATTTCATAATTTTAATTTATATTGACCTACTTCAAAATATTTTTCTTATAATTTTTATTAATCCACTTTTTAAAATCTTTCCAATTCTCTTGAATGATTATACAGTTTGTCATTACAGGCGAGAAAGAACCTTTATACTTTGGAGAATTGTTTTTGTGCATATCTAAATTGTGTTCTTTACCAAAATCTCTCAGTATGTTGTTTAAATACTCGTCTTTCGCTCTATATGTTTTTCTCTTTGGCTTTCCTAAATCAATATCTTGATTGTTTAACCAATTAGTGACCCCATTATAAGCTCTTATTGCATCATATACTCCCATAATCTTTAAATTTCTGTTAGTGGTGCTTTTTTTCCTCTTTGTATCATATCCATAGCAGTCTTTTTATG
>SL_7KL_010_BRINEDRAFT_10000325_pt1 | contig 22406 bp, 15 predicted proteins | sample SodLak_010_BRINE_FD_10663 | JGI IMG/M metagenome (IMG submission 10663)
TGGACTCTGTAGTTTCCACTGCGGTGAATGGTTTTTCGATTGTGAACTGCAGAATTGCGCGGATTGGGTCGCAGATTTACGCGGAGCAATTCAGTTGGCAGTTATCAGTAGGCATTTACAATTCTCGTCAGTGCGTTGTATCCCGATACAGTTAATCGGGGAGCATTTCCTGGACTTGTAGAAGGGGGCGTCGAGAACTTGGAAGTTTTAGGCAAGGGCTTCTCGACTTCGATCAGTCGCTGTCGCTCCTTTTCGTGCTCGAAGTGACGCCATTTTAATCACTTTGCGTCAACATCGGGCACAAAGGAAATACAACGGACACTATGACGATTTACACCCCAACTCCGCCTGAGGCAGAGACTCCCCTCAAGGTAAGATATTTTGAACTCCGCGAATCTCTATTCTGAGGCTTCAGGGCGTTCCAGAGCAGAGGGATTACTTCAAAAATGAAAATTCTGAAAAGAGTTATCGGAAAAATCCAGCCGGCGTATACCGCACTGTAATATTCAGATTAATATTTTGCTCATCATTCTCATAGATATTATGTCGGTTTTGAAAAAAGCTTTTGGTTGTTTGGAAATGAAACTCTAACTCATCTGTCACAATGAGGAGGGCTCCGGTACTAAAGCGGTACTCAACGTTATGCAGGTCCCATTCGTTGGGGGGGCGTGGATTGTTGTGGCCCCAATGCGAACGCAGAATCGGTTCCTGGTTACGTGCAATGTGATCCTGATGGCGGAAATAACGGTCGTTATGGTGAACAATCCGGTTCAGGCTAAATGTCAGCTTTCCCAATCGGTGGATATATTGGATACGCGTTTTCTGACTGTTGGATCCGGGGCCGATTCCGGCACCGATAACCTGCCCAAAATGCGTGAATCCCTGTGGGATGAGAGCACTTTCGTACCAGACCGGGTAATTATAGCCGCGCGGCGGCTCTTTGTTTTCAAGCTGCGTGATCTCCGCGTCCAAAACCAGCCAGTTGGCGTTGGAAAGAGTAAACCGTTTCATCAAACCAATAACATAGGATCGGGTGTGTACACCTTCTGTAAACAGATTTCGGTAGTCGTGACTACTGTCATTGCGTCCCCATTCAAACCAAACCTCTGCGTTATCATCCGGGAAGACCCATCGTCCAAAAAGGGTAAAAATGCGTTCGGCTGTATCAGCAGTTACTCCCCTTGGCGTACTCTGGTTCACCACGTCGATCTCCGCACGGGTTGAAAAGCGCTCTTTGGAATGTGATTGAAAGACCCGGAAAAGATGTTGACTGGAGAGTCCCTTATCCGGATAGTTCTCATAAAAGAGCCGGGAAAAGCCCAGGTGCAGACCTTTGGCAAACCGGGGATTGTAGCTGAAGATGAGTCCCGTTGTATAGCGAAGGTTATTTGTCGGATCATCATCAAACCAGTCCGATTCTCTTAATCCTCCCCAAAACCATTGCAGCTCGAAGTTTCCGGCAGGGGTATGAAGGGGACCGTCGGTCTCCAGAAAGGCGTGAAAAAAGCCCGGAGCGTTATTACTGAGTAGCAGTGGATTGTAGAGAGCAGGGCCGCTCCAGATATTCGCGGTAGAGACTCCGGCAGCTGCACCGAAGCCTTTCAGGCGAATCCACGACTGCCCCGGGTGAAATGAGGTAAACGATTCGTCCCCAAACCGCTGAGGAGTGTCAATCCGTGCCATTCCCTCGGCATACTCATTCAGATCGTACGGAAACGGAAAGAACGGTGGATTTGGGGCCAGATCGAAATCGAGGTTTTGACTGTAAAGAAATTCCGGCCTCACAACAATATCAACATATTTATGGTGCCAGCCGGCACCGAGTGTCAGTCGCGAGTTGAGTCCGCGTCCCTGCCAAAGTGCACCATCGTTCTGACCTGATGCAAAATGTGAGTTATTTGTTATATCCATTTGAGAACTATAGAAACGGAATCCATATTTTTTTTGGCTATTAAAAAAGGGGTGATTTTCCCATGGGTGCACGATGGTTCCATTGTTTTCTTCGCCCGATCCGGCAAACCGTCCAAACCGCCCAGATGGACGAATCATAAACCCTGAAACTTCATCCCGGTGCAGATCAGGAGAGAGTATCCGAAGATACGACTCCATCGGGTCACCAAGCCGGACCGTTTCCTGGGCGGTTAAAGCTTCCGGTGTTAGAACTCCTGTACTCAATACAAGCAGAAGCAGGGTAACTGTTATGTGTAACAGGGTTGATAAGCTGGATTTAAGTTTCTGCATAGGTTGATTGAATTACAATCAGCGGTGAAAACCGGGGAGTGAGTAACGGATAGTCAGTTCGATGTTGAAGTTTGATTCACGACTCCCATGAATAAAATAGCGGTTGCTGAACCGGCTGTAATAGCTGTTTAGTTCAATTTCAAACGATGAAGGGGCGAACAGTAATCCGTGAAGTCCAAAACGGAGCTCTGTTTCACGCAGTTCGTGTTCGGAATAGCTCTCTTCCTGAAAACGGTTAATTATAGATAGATTTCGGTTCAGAATATCAGTGCCATAAACAACATGTTGAAATGATAGTCCTGCATATCCATGCGGATTGTACCACAGAAGCTTGGCCAGATAACTGTTTGATCCTGGGCCATGGGCTGAACCCATTATTTGTCCGCGGTTCGTAAATCCATGAATAACCGTATTGTTGGTATAATAGGCACCGGCACGTCTGTAATCTCCCAGTCCGCCCCGTTCCGGGCTGAGCTTGTTCAGTTCGGCATTGAGCAGGATAAAATGATTTGGGGTCAAGTCTGCCCGTTTCAAAAATCCAAGCATATAGGCACGTGCATGGGTAAAGTGTACACTCAGGTCACGGGTATCCCGGGCGTGGTCATTTCGGGTCCACTCCCCGTACACCTCAAAACCGGAATTGGCAAAGGCCCAGCGCCCGAATAGAGAGAGCATCTGATATCCTTCATCATTTCCGCTTAAATTGTCGTCGGTCATGAAGTTATCCTTGGTAAACGGAATGGCAACCAGGAAATAGTCGGATAATTGAAGTCCTCCCTCGGGATAGATCAGAAGGTAGGTGCGAGCTGCGCCCAGATGTAGCCCTTCGAGAAACGAAGGAGAGTAGTTAAACATGATGGCATTAATATATCGCATGTTGTTGGAAGGGTCTTCATCAAACCAGTCCGATTCATATAAACCACCCCAAAGTACCTTTCCTTCAAACTTTCCGATGCGGGTATCTGCCGGCTTACCGGTTCCGATGAAACCGTGAACAAAACCGGGAGCATTATTGCTGAAAACCACAGGATAGTTCAGGGCCGGGCCTGTCCATATGTTTTGATTGGATATACCTGCAGAGACGCTTTTCCAATTCAGTGTGATATAACTTTCACCCAGATGAAAAGCTGATACCGGATCAGGGCCAAATCGCTGAGGTGCATCATATCGCCTGTTGAAAGGGGGGGCGTAATCTGAAAGAGTTTGATTCGGAGAAAAAGGAGAGAGCTCAAAATCACGGTTCTGGCTATAGGTCAGTTCAGGCCGAAATGAGATCTGAAGAGGCCCGTACTCGGCATAAGCCCCTAACGAAATGTAAGAGTTGAGGCCTCGACCCTGCCAGAGGCTGCCATCGTTTTGACCGAACGGAATGTTACTGTTCCAGGTCGTTTTAACGTTTGGGGTATATAAAGAAAAGATCTTCTGTTTGTTGGTCTCTGCAGACAAAAACCAATTGTGTTCTTGCCAGGGGTGTGTTGTGATCTGCTTATCTACCATGTTTACAGAGTCTAATGTCAAATACGGTCGGATCTGATGGGATGGGGCGTCATTCGGATTTAACGCACGCAAATAGAGCTCAAACGGGTCACCCACCTGAAGCGACTGACCGATTATAGCCTGCAGAGGCATCAGAGTGATAACAAACAGGGATAGAAAGAGGCGGCAAAACAGTTTCATCATAAAAATTTCGACTGACCCAAAAATGGAAGATCCAATGTAACAAAAAGTGCCAATGAATGCATGATCATGATGGAGTTCGTTTGAAAATATGAAATATAAGCAGAAAAGGGGTGTTACGAGCGGGAAGAAAACTCCATTTTTTTGGCAGAATCAGGGTTTGTCCAGTTCAGTTTTGTTTCCGGTCATCTCACTTTAATCTATCAACCCTTTTTTTATTCTCTGTTACGTTAATGTGTATAACATTCGTTAACTTCTGCAGGCCATAACTTTTTATTACATAACCTCGTAACAGATTGCCATTTTGGGAGTTTTTGAAAGTATTCAATACTACTTTTCGGTATATAAAAGGTACACCGGAAATCGAATCTATTTGATATTTGCTTTGACGGCAACCGCAGCGTTAACGGAAGGGCTGGGTATTGCCATGCTGCTGCCGCTTCTGGAGGTTGCCGGTATCGGTGAGGCTGCAGCTGACAGTTCTGCACCTGCTTTTTTAGTTGCCATCTTAGAAGTGCTCGGGATTGAAAACTCGCTTATTGGCATACTTGTTTTTATTGGCGTTGTTTTTATAGGTAAAGGGTTACTGAAGTTTGCAGAGGAGGGGTATGCCAGTTACCTGAGTGCACAGCTAATGAAAGAGATTAAAGGAAGAATGTTTGATGCCTATTCCAGGCTCGACTATCAGTACTATACCAGCAAAAACACCGGTCATTTTGTCAACATTATTAACCACCAGATATCCAACTTCATACAGTCGTTTCAGACTTTTGTTAAATTCCTTTCCAAAATTATAATTACGATTGCCTATCTTTCAATAGCATTTCTGATCGCTTGGAATTTTGCACTGATGGCGCTGGTGGTAGGCGTAATTCTACTCTTCCTCTTCAAGAAACTGAATAAGGTCGTACACATCCTCTCCCAAAAGACGGCCCGCGAACACACCGAACTGAATAAGTTTTTGGTTCAAACCATGCAGTCGTTTAAGTATATCAGTTCTACCGGTCAGACACGACACCTTCGAACCGGTATCATGAACAGCATCAAGCGACTGGCGTCGTTTATGTTTAAAAAGGGTGCTGCCGGTGCCTTCACCGTCTCGATCAAGGAGCCGATTGCAGTCATTTTCTTGCTTAGCGTTATTATCCTGCAGGTTCTGCTGTTCGGNGCCCCGGTTGAATCGCTTTTTGTGGCACTTGTTCTTTTTTATCGTGCTATGCAGCATATCATCAGTATTCAGGAAGANTGGCAGAAAACGATGAACAAAATCGGTTCACTTGAGATGGTGCTTAATGAGTTTGACATCGCTGAAAAGAACCGGGAACCACAAGGAGAGATCAAAATCGAATCCCTGAACCGTTCGATTCAGTTTAAAGATGTCCATTTTGCATACGAAGAGGCGGAGGCAGACGTACTATCGGGAGTAAATGTGAGTATCCCTGCCCGGCAAACAATCGCGTTTGTCGGAGAATCGGGGGCCGGTAAATCAACGCTGATCGACATGCTGCCGATTCTTTTAAAACCGGACCGGGGTGAAATACTGATTGACGGTCATCCGGCAAACCGGATCGAACGCTCATCATGGAGAAGCCTGATTGGTTATGTTTCGCAGGAGACCATTGTGTTTGATGATACGATCGCAAATAATATCAGTTTGTGGGAAGGTGAATTTGAAAAAGATGAAACGGTACAGCAAAAGGTTGTTGAAGCTGCCCACCGGGCTCATGCAGCCGAATTCATTGAATCTCTTCCTGACGGTTATCTGACAAAAGTGGGAGACCGGGGCGTGAAACTTTCCGGAGGGCAGAGGCAGAGACTCTTTGTAGCCCGCGAACTCTATAAAAAACCAAATCTGCTCATTCTGGATGAGGCAACCAGTGCGCTCGATACTGAATCGGAAAGGTATATACAGAAAAGCATAGACGCTCTGAAAGGAACGATGACGGTTGTAATTATTGCACACCGTCTTTCTACCATCCGTAATGCCGATTATATCTATTTACTGAGTAATGGGAAAGTTATAGAAGAGGGAACCTATGATCAGCTTCATCAAAAGAGCAAGTCGAAATTCCGGAAGATGGTTAACATGCAGAAACTTTAAGACAAACATTTCAGAAAAGCTATTATAGAATGAGTTGCAAAGTTTCAGTTATTGTACCCAATTACAACCATGAGCGATTTCTTGAGCATCGGCTGGAGACCGTATTTGGGCAAACATATGATCATTTTGAAGTTATTTTGCTGGACGATCGTTCTACAGACCGGAGTCCTGAAATTTTAAAAAAATACTCCTCTCACTCAAAAACATCTGCCACAATAATCAACACGGACAACAGCGGTTCTCCCTTTAGGCAGTGGGAGTTGGGAATTAAACAGGCTTCGGGTGAATATATCTGGATTGCGGAGAGTGATGATGCTGCGGATCCGCTTTTTTTGGAAGCGTGCATGGAAGAGGTGGAAAAGGGAGCCGATCTAATCTACACAAGGTCGGTTAAGATTGACGAAAATGGAGATCAAATATCGGACACTTTCTGGGCTGAGGATTTAGATTCAACCCGATGGAAACAGAATTATACAACAGAAGGCAGAGATGAAATTTGTGAGACGCTGGCTTACCGGTCGGCCATACCCAATGCCAGTTCGGTGGTTTTTAAAAAACGAAACAACCTTTTTTGTTCGCAGGTTCTAAACAGCCGGTTTAGTGGGGATTGGTACTTTTGGGTCAACTATCTCAAAGATAACGGGAAAGTGTCATACATTAACCGACCGCTCTGTTTTCATCGTACTCATGGGGATACTACCCGCTCTAAAAAGGATGAGGAGAGCCTGAAAAGGCGTCTAACTGAACGGTTAGCAGCGATTCGGCTGGCACGCGACGTATGTGGAAAGGGGAGGATTTCACTGAAAGAGTATCGCAAGTACAAATACCTGATCGCGTCTATTTCCGAGTTGAAGCAGGTGAGCTCTTCTGCTGAACTGCTGAAAACCGTGCCGACCGAACTTNTGATCTACTCCTGGTTNTATGATCTCAATGAGAAGCGCCACAAACTGATGGGGAGTGTCTGAACCGGGATGAACATTCTTATCTATACACAAAAATCCAATTACCGTGATGTTTCCGTCGGTGGAGCTGAAACATCCCTGAGAAATTTGGCTGAAGCCCTGGCACGCCGGGGGCATAACGTTCACTACCTGACCGATCTGGATTGGGGCAGATTCTACAGATACAGGCATGAACTGAGAAACGGTGTTCACCTTCATCTGGCGGGTTATCCAAACCTGCCCAGTAAAGGTTGGGCTCCGCTGTTGAGGTTGCGGGCTCGAGTGGCTCAGCACTATTTTAAAAAAACGGTAGAACGTATAGTCAGAGCGAATCATATTGACCTGGTTCATACGTACCATGAAGTTCCTTTTATGAAGGATATTCTAGAGCTTAGAGAACAAAAAGGGATGAATTATGTAACCGTTCTCAGAAATGGGGGGAAATTCTGGGTGCAGCAGATTAAAAAAGATCCCGGCCTGAAACAGGACTACCGGTATGTATTTAATACGGTAGACAGTATCAACTTCAATACGGGTGGGATGAAAATCCTGTTTGAGGATGCTTGTAAAGAATTGGGGTTAACTGTCAATCCCAATCATATTGCTATTCAGGATATTGGCCTGAACATATCTCATCTGAAAGGTCGTTGGAAAGTGCGGGAAAAAGCTAAACATCAACCGTTCAAACTAATTATGGCGTCTCGGTTCAGCGGTCATCAAAAACGCCAGGATCTGTTGATAAACGCCGTAAGGCATCTGCCGGACTCATTCCCATTTGAACTTTTGCTGATCGGTGATGGTGAGAAACGGGCTGAGATTGAGGGTCGAGTCCGGCTGTGGAACCTGGATCAGAGGGTCCGCGTAATTCCGTTCATGGACCAGGAGAAATTGTGGAATGAAATGGAGACGGCTGATCTGTATGTGCATGCGTGCGATTTTGAGGGTTTAAGCAAAATCATCATCGAAGCAATGGCGATGGGCCCGCCGGTGCTGGCTTCAGACGTTACACCGCTGCGGGATTATATATCCCATGGAGAGACCGGATTTTTAACGGAAAACAGTTCGGAATCGTGGGCTGCGTCCATTCAATCTGTACTCTCTGATAGGGAATTACTGGATCGTGTATCTGAAAATGCACGGGAGTATATTGATGAGCATTACAATGCTGAAAAAAATGTTTTAAAGTATGAATCCTATTTCGGGAACCTAATATCCGGTTCCGAATAATTCGTTAACCTATGAAGCTTGTTGAAAAACGCAATTGCTTCGAACGGGCAATAAGATTATCATTTAACCACTTATGAGTAACAGAGAAAAAGAATATCGGCTAATCCCTTATGAAGGGGATGAAGAGCACGACCGGATCCGCCTGTCAGACATTATTTCTTCAGTTTGGAACTCCCGTAAAATACTACTCTATATAACCATTGCATTTGCACTTTATGGGGTTATTCGCTCCCTGGCAACACCCGAAGAGTTTACTTCGTCAGCCTCTCTGATGCCAAATGCAGAGCAGGGTGCTCAACTTCCATCCATGTTGCAACAATTTTCAGGCATCATTGGAAATTTACAATCACAGCCGGGTCAGCAGATTTCAACCCAGCTGTACCCCGAAATTATCTTCAGTAAACGCTCCCTCTATCATTTGATGTATTTGGAGATCCATGTACCTGAACTTGACAGTACAATGGATGTACGAAGTTACCTGGAAGACCACAGGCCGGTTTCAACCATGGCCACTGTTACAGGGTTTTTATTGAAGTATACCGTTCACCTTCCGATAACCCTTCTCGAAGCACTTCGACAGGGTGTTGCCTGGGCGGTATCCGGGGATGACGGTAGTCCCTCTGAAACAGTAAGATCGGTTTCAACCGACCGGTCCGACGGTTTGGGCACACGATATCGGCTAAGTGTGGCTGAAGTGACTTTTATGCAGGAACTGACAAATAGGATCGAAACCAACTTTAACAACGAAACCGGACTATTTGAGGTCAGTGTCAGAATGCCGAATCCGGAAGTATCAGCAGATATGACCGAATCGGTGATTGAGTATCTCACGAACTATATCACAGAGTACAGAACCGAAAAATTGGTGAGAAATCTGGAATTTATTGAAGAGAGGTATAACGAAGTAGAGAAGGAGTTTATCGAAGCACAGCAGAAATTGGCTGAATTCAGAGACCGTAACGTAAACATCACATCCGCCCGGGTGCAGTCGGAAGAGGAGCGTCTGCGGTCAGATTATCAGCTCAAATTCAACCTGTTTAACGGAATTGCTCAGCAGAGAGAGGAGGCGAAGCTGCGGCTTCAGGAAGAGACCCCTGTATTCAAAGTAATGGAACCGGTATCGGTACCCTCCACGCGGTCGAGTCCGCGAAGAACGATGATGGTTATCCTCTTCACCATCTTCGGATTTTTGTTTGGCCTTACGGCTGTGTATACCCGGCAGGCAATATGGCCGTTGTTTCGTGCTAATAGAAGGCAAAACTAATCGTTCGATTTTCTCCTTATTTACCTCTGAACGGTATATATTTTTTGATGAACATTGTTATAGTCAACAAACATCGCAGGGATATTAAAGGCGGCAGCGAACTGCAGTGCGACCTGATTGCGCGTGAGCTTTCCAGAAGCGGGCACAAGGTGACATATATCGCCGTTCAAGGGAGTTCCGGGTATGATACCGGGTACCCTGTTGTGCCGGTATCCGGTGAGCCTTTCCGGATCGCAGAACAGATCATTCAAGCCGAGCCGGACATTATATACTGGAGATACAACAAACACCGGCTCTATGAAACGCTCAAACCGATTGCCGGTCAGAATATTCCGGTTGTCTTTGCAGTTTCCCACATCTATGACACTCAAAAGTGGGGAGCAAAAGCGGTTGGCGGAGACAAACCGTTACATAAACGGTTGCTGATCGGCTGTATTGAACGGCTCAAAAGCCGACTCAACTTCCGTGGATTTCGTTTCGTAAAAGGGGTAGTGGTAAACAACCGACAATTTTTAAACCTCCTCCCGATCAAACAACAGGTTTACATCCCGAGTAATGTGTTACTTGAGGCGACCGAATTCAAATGGGAGAGACCGTTTCTACTCTGGGTGGGAGGCGTCAAGCCCTCAAAACGCCCCGAGCTATTTGTAGAGGCTGCCCGGTATACCGATTTGGACTGCCTGATGATCGGGCCTATACAAAAGAAGAGCTATCGTTGGCTGGAGAGTGAACCCCGGCTTCCGAAAAACTTATATTATCTTGGAGAGAAGAGCCATGAAGAGGTTAATGCTGCTATGAAAAAATGCAGTTATCTGGTTCATACCGGTGAACCAGAAGGATTTCCGAATATTTTTATGCAGGCATGGAGTGTCGGAAAGCAAGTAATCAGTTTCGAATATGACCCGGACGGACTGATTCAGAATCAACAACTTGGAACAGTTTGCGAAGAAGACCGGGAAATGTTTTTTTCCCGAATCTCCGAAGTGATAGAGATGGAGGAAAAAGACGCAGAGAGGATACGCGAGTTTGCAGCGAACACATTCAATCCATCAAAGAATATTGAGAAGCTGGAGCAATTTTTGATAGAGTGTTCAAAAGCGGAGGAGAAAGATGTCTGATCGAACTCGATTAGCCTATATTTCAAATGCCGAGATTCCTTCACAGAGGGCACACTCTGTTCATATTATGAAGATGTGCAGTGCGTTTGCCAGTATAGGGATCTCGGTGGACCTGATTGCGATCAAGGGCTCTCTTAAGAAAGGAAATTCGGACGATCCTTTTGACATCTATTCTGTTGAAAATAATTTCAGAATCCATTATCTGCGATGGTTCCATTCACTTCCGGGAAAGACATTTTTGTTTGCCCTTATGAGTGCTCTGAAAGTTCTCTCTGTAAAACCGGATATTATATATGGACGATTTCTATTCGGTATATATACTGCGGCGCGGTTGGGTAAAGATGTGGTATTTGAAACCCACAGTGATGAGTTTAACAACAGCCCATACCATCGAAGAATGATCCGCTTTCTGGAACAATCGTATCGCTGCCGACACGTGATTGTTATCAGTGAAGCACTGAAAAAGGCTTATGTTGATGAATTTCCGGGCCTGAAAAGGAAAATTACTGTTGCACACGATGGAGCCGACAGGGTGGCGCCTACCGACCGACCATCTGAACGTAACATGACTCAATTCACAGCAGCCTATGTGGGACACCTCTATCCCGGCAAAGGGATGGAGACCATTAGCAAGATGGCTGAGGCTCTGCCGGACATTCATTTTCGGGTTGTCGGAGGCACGGAGAATGACATCAGACACTGGAAGAAAAAACTTAACCGTCTTTCCAATATAGAATTTACCGGTTATGTTACTCATCACAAGGTTTTTGAAATGATATGGGATGCAGATCTCCTATTGGCTCCGTTTCAAAAACAAGTTTATGTGGGCTCTACAAGTGGGACTGAGATCTCCAGATGGATGTCTCCTTTAAAGGTTTTTGAATATATGTCACTTGGCAAACCGATTCTTGCATCAGATCTTCCGGTCATACGTGAAATTCTGTCGGATGGTGTTAATGCAATACTCTGCGACCCTGATTACCCGGAGGAGTGGGTCGATGCACTAAACAAACTGCAGCAGGATGGAGATCTAAGAGAGAGGCTTGGCGAGAATGCCCGTCTGGATTTTGAAAAAAAATACACCTGGCGGAAACGTGCTGAAAACCTCATAAACCTGATGGAGGGATTGTGACTACGATCACTCAAAAAACCTCTACAATGAAGCTGGGTGGAGTGCTCTTTCTGCTCTTCTTCTTTATCTACAGTATCAATTTCACCTTTTTGCCAATCCACACCTCACAGATTATCTCACTGGGTGTAGTTCTCTTTGCCGGTGTTCAGATCCTGACAGACCGTGAGTTTGAGTTCAATATCGACAACGGGATCAAATTGGTATTTATGATCTGGATATTCTACACTCTCTGGGTATTTTTGAGGTCAATACTTACAGAGTTCAGGGATATTGCCATTCTCTATAACTCCTTTCTGATCTTTTTCCAGGTCTTTATCGGAAGCCTCTTTTTTGCCTGGTGGTTTTTGAAAAGCGGTTATTCGTTTAAGACATTGCTTAGGATGATTCAAATACTGATTGTGATACAGGCAATTTTTATCATTATCTACTTTTTCAGCTGGGATTTTAAGGAGTTCACCCTGCTCTTTATACCTGAAGGCGGGAACCTGTCAGCGTTGCATCCGTTTCGGTCGCGCGGACTGACCCACCAGGCCGGTGCTGATCTGGCAGCTTTCCAGGGAATGGGGCTTTTGATTACAGCCTATATTATTGTCAAGTCCAATTCATGGAAAACAATACTACCGGATGTAGCTGCCATGCTCCTGATTGTCGGTTCGGTACTGCTAACCGGACGTACGGGGCTGCTTATCATCCCATTTGTCCTGGTTTTTTTTGCTGTTTATATGATACACAAGCAGTTATTGTCCAAAAAACTGATCACGGTAGTGCTTCTTTTCCCGGTTTTTGTATTGGGCGGTTACTTTCTGATTCAGTATATAGTTCAGCACTTTGGATTTATGGGACAAGTGGGTGTGGATTATGATATTTTTGATGCCTTGAACCGATGGTTGTTTGGCGAAGTTGAACAGTTTGCAGATACCGGCCGAACCCGTACGATGGATATTTTGATCACTGACCATCTTTTTTTTCCTGAATCCCTGGGTGTCTTTCTATTTGGAGACCCGACTACCCATACTCTAAACCGGGTCCCCTCAGATATAGGGTTCGTGCGATGGATATTTGGTACAGGGCTTGTTGGGCTGATGTTGCTCTACATGATGGTGATCTCAATTTTTATAAAATGTTACATCGCGTCCGATCAATTTGCACAAAAGTTGTTTATCCTGCTCTTTGGGGTTTGGATTTTTATTCTGGAGTTGAAAGAGCCGTTTCTGACTAACTTTCGGTTTGCTTCTCTATACTTGATCCTATTCAGTTATCTGTGTGTCATGCCGCTTCAAAACTGGACCCGCGTAAGACTTCAGGATATCGATTAACAACCAGGTCATCACTTCAAAATTTTTGAACCACGGAGACACAGAGCACACGAAGAATGAATGGATCCTTCTGAAATAACCAATACAGAGTTTATCAATTAAAATCTTACTTCGATTGTGGATTAAGCAAGGGGTTTGTGGTGTCCGTTGCCTGCCCTCGAGACGTCGGGGTGTCTTCGCTGTGCCCATTCTGGTTTAATTACTGTGAACGCCGTGTATTCGCCGTTGATTAAACCACAAAGATCACTAAGGAGTCACAGTGTTCACAAATCGCCCTCTGACATAATGAATCTCGAAGTAAATAATTAAACTATCTTCTTCGATCTTGGTTTGAATTGAATAAACACACTTCTACGAGTGCTCCGTAGTTCACTCTAACAAACGTGATGCAGGAGCACAATTTCTACTTTAATAGCACAACACCAATCGTTTCGGAGCCAGCGGACGAGGAAAATCGGGCGTAGTATACTCCACTGGGCAGGTTGTTGGGGTTCCAAATTAGTTCGTACGAACCGGGCATGAGTGTGGAGTTGACAAGCAATCCGACTCGCTGTCCGATGCTGTTGAAAATTTCAAACCGGTATTGGTCGGTATTCTCTACAACCACATGAAACTTAGTCTGATTATTAAACGGATTGGGGTAGTTTTGATAAAGCTGGATCCCACTCTGACCGGAATGGTTATCTGAAAAAGTACTAATTGCGCTGATGTTGGCTGTTTCAGGCGGTCGTGTCTCGTGTATGCTAAGAAAGGATTGGTCGTTTAACGGATCTGTGCCATTCAGAAACTCCTCTATATTGGTGTAACCGTTACCGTTATAATCTGCATTCGCCTCGGCATGATTGGTTAGGTCGATGTTATACTGGTTTTGCCACCTGTTGTCCGGATCAAATTCTCTGTAAACAGGATCATATTTGGGCCATCCAAATACTTCAGTAGGTTGTGAGATTAATTTACCGGTTCCGTTTTGGATATCTCTGGCTAAACGGCTGTCGACCTGATCCCGGAGAGGAAGATAGGCCCCGGCTTTGGGAATCAGAATGTCAGGTAAATCCTCCGCAGACAGGGTAACTGTGTTGGGATTACCAAATTCACTCTCCGACTGGGCTTCCCTGGAGAAAGGTTCACCGGTCTCCTCATCCGCCACCATCCTCCAGTTATCCAAATTTCTGGCTGTTTGTCCCTGTGAGATATTTCCATCCAGGTATATTTCACCGTTATAAAATTTAGGCCCTGAGGTGAGTCGGATGTAAATTTCGTTTTCATACTTACTATTAGGGCCTGGTATAATCATGTTGTTGACATAGTTCACGGTTTGAGTCACACCCAACGCATTGTGAAAACGGCCAACAGTTCTCCCTGCATTATAGATCAGGTTATTCCTGAAGTCGAGGTGTCCATTTGCATTCATATAGGGGTGACGTTCGTAATTATGAACAAAGACATTCTTCAGGATGCTGATATTTGTGGCGGTTGATCCAATTAGCAATCCCTGGCCTGGGTAGGGGTACTGTTCATGTTCAGGAAAATGGTGTAAAGGTTCACTGATTATAGAATTTTGTATGGTAATATTCCTGCTGGTATCCCAGATCCCGATATTTTCGTCAGTTGCCCAGCTAAAAGAACAATGATCGAGGATGATATTAAATACATTTTCTGAATCATCCAGTCCGATATCTATCGCATCCATGCCGTTCCAGTCTACACCATCGGGATGGCGAGGGTTATAGTCGCCCGGCCTGAATCGTAGAAATCTAATGATTACATTATGTGTCTGTATCTGTATCTGCTCACCTCGTATGGTAATTCCGGGCGTCGGTGCCGATTGTCCGGCAATAGTGATGTAGGGGGTGGAGATCACTAAAGTGGAATCGAGGTCAATTATACCGGCTGTTTCAAAAAGGATAGTGCGCGGTCCTTCTTGGTTCACTGCCTCGCGAAGACTGCCGGGCCCTGAGTCATTCAGGTTTGAAACAATGATTAGCTCTCCGCCCCTTCCACCTTTCGAATAAGAACCGTATCCTTCAGCACCGGGAAAGGCTGGAATCTGTGCCTGAATCGGTAATGCAATACTCAAACCGAAAAGCAACAAAGCAAATCGTTTGAGAACGGAGAGTAAATATTTTTTGAAAAAGCGTACAGACATAAAAATAGCATTAATGACGGGCACCCTAAACAGCGGGGGTGCCGAACGAATGATGGTAAATCTCTCATCAGGTCTGACAAAAAAGGGTCTGGATGTCAACTATTTTCTTGTGAATGCAACAGGCCCCTATTTAAAGGAGGTGCTGGACGAGGTGCACATAGTGGACCTGAATGCCGGTTTCGGAGTGAAGTCAATACCGTTCACATTGAGAAAAAAGCTAAACCATATCCGTCCTGATATATTGATAACCACTCAGCCGCATATTAATTCGATGGTTAATGTATATACAATCGGTCTTAAAAAAAAGCCCTTAATGATTATACGAGAGGCTAATACACCGTCGCACGATTATAAAGATGCCGGAAAATTTCAAAAGTGGGGATACAGAATGGGATATCGCCTGGCCGACCATTTTGTAGCCGTATCGGAGGGGGTAAAATCGGACATGGCCGGTTTTTACGACATCAATCCGGATATGATTACAACCATCTACAACCCGGTTGTGGATGCTTCAATCGAACAGAAATCACAGGAGCCAGTATCACACCCGTGGTTTGAGGGTAATATCCCCATGATCGTGGCCATGGGCAGGGTGGTGCCACAAAAAGATCACCTGACCTTGATCAAAGCCGTTGCCAGAGTCAATCATGTACAAAAAGTGAGGCTGATGATTATGGGGGAGAAAGATCAAGCCCCGGAATATCGAAAAGAGGTAGAACAAACGATCTCAAAACATAATCTGCAGGACCAAGTGGAGCTGTCCGGTTTTGTGCGGAATCCCTTCTCAAGGATCGCCAGGGCTGATCTGTTTGTCCTTTCCTCCAGTTATGAAGGACTTCCGGGTTCCCTTATCCAGGCGCTTGCATGTGGTTGCCCGGTAATAAGTACCGAGTGTCCTTCCGGTCCTGCCGAAATTCTGGACCACGGGAAGTATGGCACTCTAGTGCCGGTGGGGGATGCTGAACAGATGGGGGATGCGATTTTGAATACACTGAGTCGTAACCATAATAAAGAGAGGCTGAAAGAAAGGGCAAAAGAGTTCTCGGTTGAGCGCGCTACCGATTATTACTTGGAATTAATGGAGCAATTAATCGAACAAAAAAAATTTTAGACTCGTCACATCAAATGAAACCTAAACTGATACTGATTGGGCCAAAATCGGGTAAAAAAGGGGGAGCCACTGTAGCATTCGGTTATTTGCTGAATGAGCTGGATCGAAGAAGCATATCTTATACATTGATTGACACCGGCACCGAACGGAAGGGTGTAAAGAAACTCTTAGGATTCTTGAAGCACCTGACGGCTTTCAATCGTGAGATCGTCCGGGGCAGTACCATCAGTCTGCACGCGTCAAACACCCGTGCACTGATCTACACCATAATTTTATATTGGTTTGCAAAGCGAAGAGAATCAAAATTGTTTATTCGTCTTTTTGGCGGTAACTATCCGGAGTTTTTGGCTTCAAAACCTGAATGGGTACAAACATTAGCCCTGAACTGCTATAGGGAATACACATTGATGCTTGAGACTAAAGGGATGATCGAAGATTATAAAGAGCGGGTTGGGGAGGGGAACCTGGTTTGGTTTCCCAATTCGAGGTCGGTGAACAAAAACCCTGTGCCGGAACGATTATTAACAGATGATAATCAGTTACGGATGATCTTTGCCGGACATATCTGCAGGCAAAAGGGGATCGATTTGTTGCTGGATCTGGGGCGGAAAGCAAATAGGGTTGGGCTGAAGATCAAAATTGATCTTTATGGAGAAGTAATCGAAGAGGCGTACAAAGAGAAGGTGCAGAATTATCCGTATGATAATCTGGAGTATAACGGTGTGGTTGAACCGGAGCAGTTGATGGCTGAGATGAGACGGTCTGATTTGATGGTATTTCCTTCGCTGGAGGGGGAGGGGTACCCCGGTGTGATTATCGAAGCAATCAATATGAATCTGCCCGTCATCGCCTCCCAATTGAAGTATAACCACGAACTAATCAACGACGGAGTAGATGGGATCCTCTTTGATGAGACCAGGCCCGAAATGCTATGGTTCAAGATTCAAGAGCTCTGTAACAACCCACAAAAATTGAAAAAGATAAAACAAGAACTTCAAGAAAAAGAGACCAAATTCAGCTCAGAATACTGGAACGGGGAGTATTTTCTTGATCTCATTCAAAAATAGTGATGGAAAAGGAGGGTTGTGCTCAATCAAAAAGGTGGCTATCCACAGCGGACACAATGGAGTCATAATGATCACATAGATTTTTTCTTAGTGCCCTTTGTGAAAATCCTTTTTGTACTTTGTAGTTAAACAATTAAATATTAACCACGGTGATTACGGTAGAGGCACGGCGAGCACAGTGTAGTGTACGCCGTTAAAAAACGCCGTGAGCACCGTGGCTTTTAATCAATGAATAAACTATCTCGATATTATCAAACCCTGAAACACCTTAAGCCGATACAGATTCGGTATCAGATGTGGTACAGGTTACGCAATCGCTTTTTTCCAGTTGATCTGCCTGTTATCCATCACTTACCGGATTACCGGAAGCTGGTACTACATCCGTTTCCCGATCAGCATACCCACTATCTGGGGAATAAACATTTTCAGTTTTTAAACCTGGATCAAATCTTTAAGGAGAAGATCAACTGGAACTATAAAGGCCATGGTAAGTTGTGGACTTATCATCTCAACTATTTCGAGTATCTTCACCAGCCTGATATGGACACCGAAACGGGGCTGAAATTAATTAGGGATTTTATCTCGAAGTTAGAATGCCGCAGCGAGGGGCTCGATCCGTACCCAATCTCTCTCCGTACTATCAACTGGATCAAGTTTATGATCGATCACAACACCTGGCCTGAAGACCTCATTCAGAGTTTATACACACAATATGATGTCCTCTCCAAAAAAATTGAGTACCATTTACTTGGAAACCACTTGCTTGAAAACGGATTTTCAATGCTCTTCGGGGCAGTTTTATTTCAAGATCAAAAGTTTACGCGAATTGCCAAAAAGATACTGACAGCCGAATTGGAGGAGCAGATACTAAGCGATGGTGCACACGCTGAACTTTCCCCGGCCTATCACTGCATGCTCCTGCAAAGAGCCCTTGATGGGTATAACCTGCTTACGCAAAATGAACATTGTCTTGAATATCTTGAGAAACAGCTGGAAGAGATGATACCTGAAATGGTAAATTGGCTGCATACTATTACTTTTCAAAATGATGAGCTTCCAATGGTCAATGACAGTATTCATGGACATGTACTTTCTCCTAAACAGCTCCGAGATTATGCCCGGAAGCTGGGATTCAATGCTGACACGTGTCAGCTAAGCGAATCAGGCTATCGTAAATTTGAGATGGGACATTTTGAACTGTTCACAGATGTTGGAGAGGTGGGTCTTTCATACCAACCTGGACACGCACATTCCGACACATTCTCATTTGTGCTCCACCATCGTGGAAAACCGTTAATCGTTGATAAGGGAGTATCAACTTACGAAAAAAACTCATTGCGACAGGAGGAAAGAGGGACTGCCTCCCACAATACGGTGATGGTAAACGGAGAGGAGCAAAGTGACGTGTGGAGTGGCTTTCGTGTTGGAAGAAGGGCATCAACGCAGATCTTAGAGGAGAGTGGGAATCAGTTAGTGGCAACTCATGATGGATACCGTCATATCGGTATAACTCATACACGCAGTTGGAAAATTACAAACAATAAAGTTGTTATCTTTGATTCCGTAGATGGGAGCAATGTGTTATGTGATGCGTATTTGCACTTTCATCCCTTACACAAAGTAAAAAAAATAGATGATCAACTCTATATGGCAGATGGTTTGAAAATTGAGTTACAGCATTCAGAACACTCGAACCTGGAAACCTATCGATGGGCGGCAGGGATGAATCGAGTTGAAAATGCTAAAAAAATCAAGATTAATTTTATTAATAAGCTGCAAACCATCATTAGTTCATGAAAATTTGCCTTCTGTCTTTTTATTTCAAACCGGATCTTTGCGCGGGATCATTTCGTAACACTGCTCTTGTTGAAGCTCTGCAGCCGCTCTTAGGGGATGACGATCACCTCGACGTAATCACCACCATGCCAAATCGTTACGCTACTTTTAAGGTTGAGGCTCCTGAGTTTGAAGCGTATTCTTCAAATATTCACATCTACCGGTCTGAAATCCCAAAACATCGAAGTGGATTTTTTGACCAGATCAACTCATTCAGAGTTTTTTATAAAAGTGCGCTCAGGCAGGTTAAAGATAAGAATTACGATCTGGTAATTGCCTCTTCCTCCCGGCTCTTTACTGCTTTCTTAGGAGCGAGGGTTAGTATCAAAACAATGGCAACACTTTACCTTGATATTCGTGATCTCTTTAGGGAGAATATATTAGAGGTTATAGAAAACCCTTTTCTAAGCAGACCTCTGAATTTTATGCTGAAACAGGTTGAGCACTATACTTTCAGTAAGGCGGATCAAATCAATATCGTTTCGGAAGGGTTTCGGGAGTATTTTGAAAAGTATAATACCCATTTATCCTTCTATCCAAATGGGATTGATGAGGTTTTCCTGGAAGAGGATTTTCCAAATAATATAGCTGATAGACAGGGGAAAATCATTACATACGCCGGTAATATCGGTGAAGGTCAGGGCCTGCATAAAATTATTCCGAAATCTGCAAAGGCATTAGAACTTGATGGCTATCAATTCAGGGTTATTGGTGATGGAGGGGCGCGAGATCAACTTGAAAATGAATTGAATCATTTAGGAACAACAAATGTGGAGCTGATAAAGCCGGTTGATCGTGAAAAGCTTATGCAGTATTACCGAGAAACCGATTATCTCTTTCTTCACCTGAACAATTACAAGGCTTTCAATAAGGTGCTCCCATCAAAAATTTTTGAATATGCAGCCACAGGTAAACCGATCTTAGCTGGAGTGGGAGGTTATGCTCGTAGCTTTCTGGAACAACATGTTGATGGCCTATTATTATTTGATCCTTGTGACGTAGAAAATTTTACCAATTCGATGAAGAGGGAAATACTGAAAGCGAATGAGTGGAACAGAGATTATTTCTGTTCTTGTTTTGCCCGAAGTAAAATCATGAGCAGAATGGCCGAGGAAATGCTGAACCGCTATCGGAAGGAGGTGAATTCAAAGTGACTTGTACACAGCGCCTAAATAGTTGTTGAACATGCTTTCAGTAAAATAAATGAATCGGTTCAATTGTGAAAAGTATAACAGTTCAGTTGGATAGAGTTGGATGGTGAATATTCTTGATTCAGTGTTATCTGACGTATCATTCTGAAATAATAATTTCCTATATTTTATAAAATGTCTGCCTAACAAATTTCAGTCTTCTACATGCCTATTCTCAGGAGAACTATTGTATGTTTTACTTTTATTGCCTGTGCTTTTTTAATTGCAGAAGCCAAGTTTACATACGCCCAGGTTTCCGATTATTCTCTTGACATAGGCTCATCAATATTCATCACAGCCGGTGACTCTCTGCCTTTTTGGTTCGTTTCGAACCGATATGGCCAAACTGACCCCGCCTCAAGCTCGTATCTTCATTCTATATCCGGGGATGCCGCTCTTAATCCCTGGAGAGGCATTCAATTTGATGTGGGGGGGGAGGTAGTAATGCGATATTCTATGAATCCGACTGTTCACTTTAATAAGCTATATCTTCGTGCTAACTATGGAGCCTTTCGCTTATCCGGCGGCCGCTTTGATCAATCTATAGGGCTTAATAACCACGATCTTTCTATTGGGTCAATGATGGTTAGTCGGAATGCTACTCCGGTGCCTATGATTCAGATCTCGACACCAAATTTCACAACTGTTCCGGGTACCGGTGATTTACTGGATTATAAAATTATGCTTTCACATGGATGGCTGACGGATGTTCGCTATGTCAATAATTCATACCTGCATCAGAAATATATTTATATACGGTTGAATTTAGGCAACTGGTCGGGAATTGGCGGTATCGTGCATAACACGCAGTGGGGAGGAACTCATCCGGTATATGGCCGGGCACCGAAGGGAATCACAGATTATTTTAGAGTATTTTTTGCGCGTGCTGCCGAACCGGATAGCGGGGCTCCAATGAGCCAGGTATTGAATACTATTGGAAACTCTGTAGCGGCGTATGAGTTCGCATTGGAATACCGACACCGACTGGCCGACCTCAGATTTACCCGTCTTTTCTATCTTGAAGATAAAGTATCTACACGATTTCGTAGTCCTTGGGACGGTGTTTGGGGATTGAATATAACTTTCAGGGATGAAGAATTTCCGGTCACAGCTTTGGTGTATGAACATATCAACACACGAAGGCAGGATGCAAAAAGTGATGAAGAGCGTGGCAGAGCTATATATTATAATCATAGTTACTACAAAAGCGGTTGGACTTATGAAGGGCGCGTGCTGGGAATTCCACTGATCACACGAGACCCACTGCGCGATCGGATTGACAACAATATCATTGTCGGCCATCACCTTGGTGTAGAAGGAAAACTTTATGAACGAATCGGCTACCGGATCTTCGCTTCATACAGCAGGAACTATGGTACAGCAAAAGGGTATGAGAAAGTTCCACGCGGGACGATTGACTTCAAAGAAAGAAGGAGAGATCTCTATACATTCAGTCTCGAAACCTTAATACGCCTTGACGAAAATTCCAGCCATCTCTTGATCGGTGCTGCATTCGATGCCGGCAGGAATCGGCAACGTATGGCCGGTTTTTTAGTAGGGCTTAGGTATTCGGTGTTTTAAAAAACTCCATTTTGTTATACATACCATGGAATTCCTAGATCAAATACCTGAAATAAATCTTCATCAGAAAATGTTTCTGGATTAAAGTTCAATGAAGGCGCCTCTCTGCAGAAGATTTAGCACAGGCAGGCTCAAAGTGACACCATTTTAATCACTTGCGTCCACGGCAGTGAATAGTTTCTCGCAGAATTATGCGGATTAAGTCACAGATTTTCGCGGAGGATTATTGAAAGCTTGATAGGAAATTTGAATTGTCCCTCGTCAGTTCGAGCGTCGCGGAATGCAATGGAGCAGAGTCGAGAACTCCTTGGTATTGGGCAGAAGCTTCTCGATTTCGTTCATTACGCTTGCGCTACATTCTCTTCACTCTTTTAGACTTCCTCAAGAAAGTTTTGTTGGTTTAAACCAATAAAAACCTACCAATCCCCGACAGATAGTTTATGCTTTGCTCCGGGTAA
>SL_7KL_010_BRINEDRAFT_10000326_pt1 | contig 22379 bp, 19 predicted proteins | sample SodLak_010_BRINE_FD_10663 | JGI IMG/M metagenome (IMG submission 10663)
CGACAGGTCCGGCCCGAAACGGGGCAACCAGAGCGAGAGGATACGTCGGTGCATGGCAGATCAGGTGTTCGCTTTATGTTCCATCATTTAGGGTAGGCCCCGGCCAGAGTCGAGTCATCTGCCCAACGGGCCTATGGCCAGCACGCGCGCCCTGCCGACCTGTTCGGACGCACTGCTTGTGATCATCCGTCAATCCCTTTACATCTTGCACGCAGGGGCCGGACTGTCTGCCGGTCGTTGCCATTTCAGGGAGTACTGCATGACACGGATCACCAAGGCGGTCTTTCCGGTCGCAGGTCTGGGCACCCGCTTTCTGCCCGCGACCAAGGCGATGCCGAAGGAATTGTTGCCCATCATCGACAAGCCCATCGTGCAATATGCCGTCGAGGAAGCGATCGCCGCAGGTATCACCGAGCTGGTCTTTGTCACGGGCCGCAACAAGCGCGCCGTGGGCGATCATTTCGATGCCAATCTGGAACTCGAGGCGCAGCTCATGGCCAAGGGCAAGACCGAATTGCGCGACATGGTGCGCAATATCGTGCCCGAAGGTGTGGCCTGTATCTTCGTGCGCCAGCCAGAACCGCTGGGTCTGGGTCATGCCGTGCTTTGTGCTGCGCCTGCCGTTGGGGACAACCCGTTCGCCGTGCTTCTGGCCGATGACCTGATGCAGGGTGGCACGCTGCCCACGCAGGCGCTGGTCACGGCCTTTGACGCAGCACCGCGCACGATCCTTTCCGTGTCCGAGGTCCCGCAAGAGGATGTGTCGAAATACGGTATCGTGAAAGCAGGCAGCGCGGATGCAAGCGGGGTCATGCCCGTCGAGGGGATTGTCGAAAAGCCCCCGGTCGAAGAAGCGCCGTCGCGGCTGGCCTCTTTCGGGCGCTACGTCTTCACGCCCGAGGTGTTCGACATCCTGCGCAACCTGAAGCCCGGCGCGGGTGGTGAGATCCAGCTTGCCGATGCGATCGACCAACTGGCCGCGCAGGGTAAGGTCGGCGCGATCACCAACCCGTCGCGGCGCTACGATTGCGGGGCGAAATTCGGCTATCTGTCGGCGATTGTCGATGTGGCGCTGGGCGATCCGGAATATCGTGACAAGTTCCTGGCCCTGATCCGTGACCGGGTGGCCGAGGCGGACAAGGCATAGGGGCCACAAGTTCGCCACAGCATGTCAAAAGGCCCCGTGGACACCACGGGGCCTTTTGCATATGCGTGTGCCGCAACCGTGTCAGTCGGCTGCCGCGTGCTCTTCTTCCTCGGCCTCGGGGGCCAGGCTTGCGATAAAGGCGATGATGTCATTCGCCGTGCCTTCGTCGCGTACGCGGAACGACATCTGGCTGCGGGCGCGGCGGTCACCCGTCACCTCGCGCAGGTAATCCTGCGGGTTCAGCAAATAGGGCACCATGTTATCGGTGTCCCAGACCAGCCCTTCTTCCCCGGCCTCGACCAGCGAGCCGCCGTAGCGAAAGCCGTCAACCGTGCCAGCCTGACGCCCGAACACAGCATACAGGTTCGGCCCGGTGCGTGTATTGGGCCGCCCGGCAAGTACGTCGCCATCGTCATTCACGACATTGTGGCAGTTCTGGCACTGGCTGGTAAAGGCCGATTCCCCGGCTGCGGGGTCGCCTGCCTGCGCCGCAAATGCCGCAAGCGCGAATGCAACGGCACTCAGCGCAGTGGTCTTCAAGGTTTTCATCCAGTTTCCTCCCGTGGATACGCGTAAGGTAAAATGCCCCTCTCTGCCATCAGGTCAAGACAGTAATTCTTACGCGACAGCATGTGCGATCGCGCATTGCGACCAGAGCGCGGTCAGCGCATCGACCAGCCGGTCGATATCGGCATCCGAATGCAGCGGACCGGGGGTGATGCGCAGCCGCTCAGTGCCTTTGGGCACCGTCGGGTAGTTGATGGGCTGCACATAGATCCCCCAGTCATTCATCAGGATGTCCGAGATCATGCGGCACTTGACCGGATCGCCGATCATCACCGGGATGATGTGGCTCTCATTGGGCATATGCGGGATACCTTTGGCATCAAGCCGCGCGCGCAGTTGCGCCACGCGTTCGCGCTGCGCCATGCGTTCGGTCTGCGACGATTTCAGATGCCGGACCGATGTTGTGGCCGCCGCCGCAATGGCCGGAGGCAGGGCGGTGGTAAAGATGAACCCGCTGGCGAAGGAGCGGATGAAATCGCATAGCGCCGTCGATCCGGTGATATAGCCCCCCATGACACCGTAAGCCTTGCCCAGCGTGCCCTCGATCAGCGTGATGCGATCCGCCAGCCCGCGCTCTTCCGAGATGCCGCCGCCGCGCGGGCCATACATGCCGACGGCGTGCACCTCATCCAGATAGGTCAGGGCGCCATGTGCCTCGGCGACCTCGACGATCTCGCGCATGGGGCAGATATCGCCATCCATGGAATAGACGCTCTCGAATGCGACGATCTTGGGCCGGTCGCCCACGGCCTTGAGCTTGCGGTCCAGATCGCGCCAGTCATTATGCTTCCACAGCACCTTGTCGGCGCGCGAGTGGCGGATACCCTCGATCATGGAGGCATGGTTCTTCTCATCCGACAGGATCACGGCATTGGGGATCTTCGCCCCCAATGTCGACAGCGCGGCCCAGTTCGAGACATAGCCCGAGGTGAACAAGAGCGCCGCTTCCTTGCCATGCAGGTCGGCGAGTTCATCCTCCAGAACCCGATGCGCATGATTGTTGCCAGAGATGTTGCGCGTCCCGCCCGCACCCGTGCCGCAGGCAGTGACAGCGTCGATCATGCTGCCGACGACATCCGCATGATGGCCCATGCCCAGATAATCATTCGAGCACCAGACGGTCACTTCCTGCACGGACGGGCCGTCATAATGTTTCACTCGCGGAAAGGCCCCGCATTGACGCTCGACCTCGGCAAAGATGCGGTAATTGCCCTCGGATTTCAGCTTGTCGAGTTCAGCGGCGAAATGAGCGTCGAAATTCATGGGGTCCCCCTCGGGTGAGTCTTTGTCTTGTGGTTTGCCGGTGCCGGGATCATCCAGCGCCAGAGTTTGTCATCGCGCACGCGCCAGACCATGAACCAGTGTTCCAAGAGCGCGAGTGCTGCGAGCATCGACAGCAGGGTAAAGCCGATGATCGCACCCTGATCGCCCGCCTGCAGCGCGCGCCAGAGCCGTTCGAGAAAGCAGCCCGTGCCCAGCGCGAGCAATGTGACCGACAGCGGAAAGAAGCCGCTGACCGGGCCCTGCCGGAAATAGCTGGACAGATGCGTCAGTGGCGAGGGCAGGAAATCGGTATTGATGCGCGGCACGCCCAGATAGAGGTTCAGCTTGGCCGAGATGCGCGCCAGAAACAGCAGAAGGAAAGTCCAGAGCGCAAAGCTGTTTGCTGCCCCCCAGCTTGCGATCAGCAGCACCAGCAGAATGCCCGCCAGCAGCAATTCATGATAGGCGATGGTGCCAAAGGCCGCGCGAAAGCGCTGCACGGGAGGCAGACCAGGCGCGCAGGCGCGCCGGTTCGGGCCGGTGATGATGCCCGACAGAAAGGCCAGCTCGACCCAGCCCCAGAGCGCCAGCGCCGACAGGAATGCCAGCCACACCCCTTGCGGGCTGGGGTCGCCCAGGGTGGCATTGACCCCCAGCATCCCCAGCGCGACCAGCGGCAGGGACAGGATCACCGACCAGGCATGCTGGTCCGGCCCACCCCTGTCGGCCACATGCACCCGCCATAGCAGGATGCCCGTGGCAAACCACCAGAGGAACAGCGCAGCCAGGGCAGCTATCCAGGGGGTTTCGAACATGGGCGCGATCCTCGTTGTCGGGCGTAAGGTGGGTTTAAACCCACCCTACGGACCAGGTCAGTAACTGGGCTCCATCCGCACGGATGCGGGTGGCGTGTTTTTCTTGACAGGCAGCAGATAGAGCCGTGCAAAGCCCAGCCCGGCCCGCGTCATGCCGCCCCATTTGCGCAAGCTGCCTTTCAGGCCACCGGCCTTGGTGCCCTCCTCGACATCCTTGTAGGCGGCCTCGATCTTCTTGAGCGTCGGCAGCCAGGCCGGATGGTCGATATCCAGTTCCATCGGAAAGACCTGCTTGGCGATCTCGCCGGTCTTGCGGAACACCTCCTGGTCGTACCAGTCGATATCGACACCCAGTGCGTCATGGAACGCTGGGCGAGCGTGATCGCGCACATACATGGTCGCAAACACCGCTGTCAGGAAGAACCGGATCCACAGCTTGTTGACAAAGCTCTCGGTCAGCTTCGGGTCGGTGCGCATCAGCAGGGCGAACGCCTCACCGTGGCTGAACTCGTCATTGCACCACTCGCGGAACCACTTGAAGATCGGATGGAACCGCTTGTCGGGGTTCGCCTCCAGGTGCCGGTAGATCGTGATATACCGCGCATAGCCGATCTTCTCCGACAGGTAAGTGGCGTAGTAGATGAACTTCGGCCGGAAATAGGTGTATTTCTTGGCCTTGGTCAGAAACCCGAGGTTCACGGCGACACCCGCCTCGCGCAGCGCGTCATTGATGAAACCCGCATGCCGCGCCTCATCGCGGGCCATGTAGTTGAACAGCTCGCAGATATCCGGGTTGTTTCCGCGCCGCTTCATCTCCTTGTAGAGCACGCAGCCGGAAAATTCCGCCGTGCAGCTCGACACCAGAAAGTCGATCAACTCGCGCTTGAGCTGCGGGTCCATATTATCCCAATCGACCTTGTCCCAATCCGCGGTCTTCTTGAAGTGGCCCTTGTTCGGGTCAGACTTCATCTGCGCGATCAGGACATCCCATTCCGCGCGCACCGGCGTTACATCGATGCGGTCAAGCTCATCGAAATCGGTGGTGTAGAAGCGTGGATTAAGCAGGGTGGATTCCTGCGCCATGGCATCCGTGTCGAAGCGGTCGCCCATCTCGGCGGCGAGTTCCTCATGCGTTGTGGCGTGCATGTTCATACGCTCATCTCCTCTGAAAACGAGAATTCACAGAGCTCCATGAATTCGAAATCTCCGGTCATCCGCGTCCACAGACGCTCCAGCGCGTTCGCGCGGGTGATGACAGCGGTGCGATCCTCACTGATCACCTCGCCCCAGCCGGCCAGCACGGGCGGGCCCTGCACCTGGACTTCGTCGCCCGGATGCACGACCGAGCCATCATTGAACCGTACATGCGCATGCAGCGCTTCGAACCGGTGGCTGACCTCGACAGTGCAGGGCACCTGTTCGACCTTTCGAGAGAAGAGTGACATTTCTGGATTCCCTTGGTTTGTTTTATGTGACGTCGGACCGTCTGGTTACGGTATCTTCTGCAGCAGCCGTTCGAATGCGGCCTTGTTGTCTGCGCCGAACTGCGTCAGCTCGACACGGTAATCGGTCAGCGGATCGATCGCGGCCAGGCGGCCATTCTCGAATTGCACGATCCGCAGCGGCAGGGCCGGGTCCAGCCCGTGGCGTCGCCGCATGGTCATCAGGCCATTCTGGATCACGGTGACAAAGCCGCCATGCTCCATGTCAGCCAACAGATTTCCGTTGCCATCATATACGCTGACGGCCTGCGCGTCATGGCCCACCAGGCTGATGGTCCATTCCTGCACCGCCGGCGCGGGCGGCGGGATCGCGACGCGCTCGCGCCCGGTGACGCTGGCATAGGTGACAAGGGCCAGCGACACTGCCGCCAGCGCGAACATGCCGCGCACGAGCCCGATCGGGATCATGTCATTCTTGTCCTGGCGCTTGAAGCCGGGCTTGAAGGGTTTTTGAGGGTTGGGATCGGTGGTCATGGCGTGGCTCACTCGGCTGCGACCAGATCGCCCTTCGCAGGCGCGGTCCGGCGTTCAATGACAGGCTGGGCGACGCGGGTTTCCGCGGCCTCGGCCAGAATTTGCGACACTTTCGCGGCATCCGGGATGCAGCGCAGCGCAGGTTTCGTCACGCGCACATGGCCCGGGCGGCAATGCGGCCACAGCACCAGGTAGGAGAATTTGGTCTCGCCCAGCGTTTCCAGCGAGATCGTGCCAGTACCGTTCTTGCGCAGCGCCAGGTCGGCATTCGCGATCTGGCGGAAAGGCAGGTTCAGCGTCACGTTCAGTGCGGCCCCGATGCGCATGGCCACGCGGGCGGTTGTGATCGTATAGACCGTGCTGCGCGCCATCGCCGTCGCCAGGATGGCAATCACCCCCATGGCCAGCGCCCACAGCCCGACATAGGGCAGCCCGAAGGCCAGCGCACCGGCCAGGCCGGCATCGATGCTGCCGACACTGGCCCGCCAGATGACGATCACCACGAAATAGGCCGTGATCCAGTTGATCTTGAAGGCCTCGCGCGCCAGTTGCAGGGTTTCTGGGCGCCCCTGCCACAAGACGCGTTCATTTTCAGGGGGCCGCTCGGGCAGCCCCTTGACGGGCTCAAAGGCGAAATCATCATGTGACATGGTTTGGTTCCCTTGTTATGTGTCGCGTCCTGCGCTTTGCGTTCAGGCCGGTTTGCCCATCTCGTCGAACAGGATGCGCAGCTTGCTGTTGGGGGTGACGCGCTTGTCGGCGCAATAGAGATGCCCGCCTGCGACAAAGGCCGACACCTTGTCTTCCTCCAGCTTGGTAATCTGCGCGTCCGAGGCCAGCACCGGGATATCCACGAAGCGGCTGCTGTCGAGCGCCGTGACCATGACGTGATCTGCCTTGATCTTGGCCAGCGTCATCGGGACCACCCGCTTGCTGCCGTCGGTCAGCGTGATTTCCAGATAGCGGACCAACTGCTCGGGCACATCGACCCACATGTCCGAAATCGTGCCAGCCGATTGCTGATCACAGCCCTTCACCGGCAGACCCCGCGGGTCACGCCCGGCGGCGACGGCGAAATCACCGGCCTTGGCCATGGGCTGGATCTTGGGGTGGCTGTGGCCATCCAGTTCCGGCTCATCGCGCCGTGCCGCCCAGGAGGCCGGGCCAACCCCGTCCTTCAGCGCATCACCTGTCGGCGCAAAGGGAAAGCCCGTGCCGCCATCGGTCGGCGCCAGTGCCAGATCGCGCTTTTCGCGCTCGAAATCCGGGGCTTTGTATTCGCCACGGCCATGCGGCAGGATGAATGTCTTGGGTTCGGGGATCGACAGCAGCGAATTGGTCTCGCTGCCATCCTCGTTTTCCAGCGGATAGCCTTCGCGCATGTTCTCGCGCTGAATGTAATAGATCAGCCCGGCAAAGAAGATCCAGAACATGTAGAGTGAGATCAGTGCCAGGTCGAAATTGCCGAAAAAGATCCAGCCATAAGGGGCATCCATGAGTTTTCCTCCTTGAGGGTCAGGTTGGGAAATCGGCCAGGCCGATCCTTTGGTTACGTGTATGTTCGGTGTGAAGGATCCGGGTCCGCACCAGCGGCCCGAGGATGACGAGCGTCAGGAACAACAGCCCGATCTCGATATGGTAGACAACGGAATAGCCGATATCGGGGGTCATCAGACCCGCGCCCAGATGCCCGGCATTGGCCAGCCCCTGCACCGTGTCGCGGATGCCGCCCCCCAGTGCCACCGCCAGCCCGGCGGCAGTGGCCTGCGCCGCGCCCCAGGCGCCCAGCGCGAGCCCGCCGCCCACGGTCCCGCTGCGCGGCATGTTCATCGCCGCGATCAATGTGGCAACCGCGAACAGACCCAGCCCGAAGCCGATCCCGAAGGCGCCGGCGAAGAACAGCCCCGTCGATTGCAATGGCCCTGCGAAGATCACCGCCGCAAAGGCGAAAACGCCCGACAGGATCCCGCGCGCGGCGATGCGATACTGATCGACCCGCTGGCCCAGCCAGCGCGCCGCCAGCCAGAAACCCAGCAGTGCACCCGCCGCCCAGACCGCAGTCAGTGTCGTGGTCGCGGCCACCGACAGGCCCAGGATTTCGCCGCCATAGGGTTCCAGCAGCACATCCTGCATGTTGAAGGCCAGCCCGCCCACGAACACCACCGCCAGCAGCCGCCCGGCCTGTCCGCCGCTGATGTAATCGCTCCAGGCGTCCTTGAAGCTGGGCTTGGGTGCCTCGCGCTCGGCGCGCGTCATGGGCTTGATCCGTTCCTGCCGCCACAGCGCGATGATGTTCAGCACAAGCGTCGCGACCGCGCAGCCCTGCACCACCTGGATCAGCAGCAGATCGCTGAAATCTCGCAGCAGAAAGCCCACGATCAGGGCCGAAATCGCCATGCCCACCAGAAAGGTCACATAAAGCAGCGCAACCACGCGTGGGCGCGTCTCGTCATCGGCGCGGTCGGCGGCCAGCGCGACCCCGGCGGTCTGCGTCATGTGCAGCCCGAAGCCGGTCATCAGAAAGGCCAGTGCGGCGATCACCTCGCCCGCGAAGGGCACATCGTGGACGACATCGCCCGTCAGCACCAGCAGCGCGAAGGGCATGATCGCCAGCCCCCCGAATTGCCAGAGCGAGCCGAACCACAGATAGGGCACCCGTTTCCAGCCGATGGCCGAGCGGTGATTGTCCGACCGGAACCCCAGAAGCGCGCGGAACGGCGCGATCAGCACCGGCAGCGCGATCATTATCGCCACCAGCGAGGCCGCCAGCGACAACTCCACGATCATCACGCGGTTCAGCGTGCCCAGCAGCAGCACCGTCGCCATCCCGACCGAGACCTGAAACAGGCTCAGTCGCAGGATCTGGCTCAGTGGCAGACCCTCGGAGGCGGCATCCGCAAAGGGCAGCCAGCGCGTGCCGATGGATTTGAACATGGATTTCGGGATGATCATGCCGCCACCCTCAGACATTCGGAAATATAAAACCCGCGAGAGATGCGCCCGATCCGGCCCAGCCCGGCCACATCCAGCTGCCGCCAGTCCTGCGGGATCATCACGGGCGAGCGGTCCGCGCGCGGAAAGATCTTTCCGGCATTGAACATCGCCATCAGCAGCGGCGTGCGCGGCGCCACCGTGAACACCACCTGCCCCGCCCGTGCGGCCAGGCTGTCCAGCGCAACCTCCAGATCAGGGCGTGTGTAATAGATCAGGCTGTCCATCGCGATGACATGGTCAAAGCGTCCCAGCTCGGGGGCCAGCATGTCACCTGCGCGGAAATCGACGCGCCCCGCCAGCCCCTCGGGCATCCGGGCGCGCGCAATCTCGACCAGCCGGGGCGAGATGTCGATGGCCGTGACATCGGCCCCCCGCGCGGCCAGTTCCGCACTCGCTGCACCCGTGCCGCAGCCTGCATCCAGCACCCGCGCGCCGCGCAGATCACCGGGCAGTTGCGCCAGCATAAGCGCGCGCATGGCGTCGCGCCCCTCGCGCACCGTCTGGCGAATGCGCGAAACTGGCGCGTCCGAGGTCAGACGCTCCCACACCCGCGTTGCCGTGCCATCGAAATAGCTGGCAACGCGGGCGCGGGTGGCATCATAGCTGCCTTGTGGGGCAAGGTCGCGCATCAGTCAAATCCCAGCAACTCGAAGATATCGCGATCCGGCAAGGGCGCGGGGTTGAACGCTTCGGTCCCGTTATAAAGCGCCTCTGCCAGCCGCATGTATTCCTCCCGACAGGCGAGGATGTCTTCATCCGCATCCATCTCGAACAGCGTCTTCTTCTTCAGGCGCGAGCGGCGGATCGCATCGACATCCGGCATATGCCCGATCCGGTTGAAGCCCACGGTCTCGCAGAAGCGGTCCACCTCATCCGTGTCGCGCGAGCGATTGGCGATGCAGCCGGCCAGCCGCACCTTGTAATTGGCTGATTTGGCCTGCACGGCGGCAATGATGCGGTTCATCGCATAGATGCTGTCGAAATCATTGGCGGTCACGATCACGGCACGATCCGCATGCTGCAGGGGCGCGGCAAAGCCGCCGCAGACCACATCGCCCAGCACATCAAAGATCACGACATCCGTATCTTCCAGCAGGTGATGCTGCTTGAGCAGCTTCACCGTCTGGCCCACGACATAACCGCCACAGCCCGTGCCTGCGGGCGGCCCGCCTGCCTCCACGCACATCACGCCGCCCCAGCCTTCGGTGACGAAATCCTCGGCGCGCAATTCCTCGGCGTGGAAATCCACCTCTTTGAGAATGTCGATCACTGTCGGCTGCAAGCGCCCGGTCAGGGTGAATGTGCTGTCATGCTTGGGGTCGCAACCGATCTGCAATACCCGCTTGCCCTGCGCGGCAAAGGCCGCCGACAGATTGCTCGACGTGGTCGATTTCCCGATGCCCCCCTTGCCATAGACCGAAAACACCTTCGCGCCCTCGATCTTCTGGCTGGGGTCCATATGCACCTGCACCGACCCTTCGCCATCCTGGCCTTTCAGCTTGGGCACTTCATCTCTCGGGCTCATGACAGTCTTCCCTTCATCTTTGTCCAAATATCCCGGGGGGTCGCCGATAGTGGCGCCATTGGTTCAAGCCCAATCGGCGACGGGGCTGGCCCCCCACCCTGTCCACGGGGCGTATCGGTCGCGGTCCTGCTCATTCGGCGGCAATCCCTTCGACGCGGTCCTCAATCTCGTCGGCGGCGTCCTGCAGCGCGGCGAGGGTGGCGGCATCGGGGCTCCAATAGGCGCGGTCCGATGCCTCGATCAGCCGTCCGGCCAGTCGGGCGCTGGCCTGCGGATTCATCTCTGCCAGACGGCGGCGCATCGCCTCGTCCAGCACGAATGTCTCGGAAAGGCGCTGATAGACCCAGGGCTCCACATTGCCGGTCGTGGCCGACCAGCCCAGCGTATTGGTGACCTGCGCCTCGATCTGGCGCACGCCTTCGGCCTTGTGGGACAGAAGCGCCTCGTAAAATTTCGGGTTCAGCGCGCGCGACCGTGTTTCCAGCGCGATCTGGTCCCTGAGGGTGCGCACCTTGCCGGCGCCGCGGGTCTGATCTCCGATGTAGACCGGGGTTTCCTGCCCCCGCGCGCGCTTCACGGCACGGGCAATCCCGCCCAGCGTGTCGAAATAATGGTCCACGGTGGTCACGCCCAGTTCGACCGATTCCAGGTTCTGATAGGCCAGATCCACGGTCTTCAGCGTCGCCTTCAGCAGTTCGGGCTGCGCCACGGGCTTGCCATTGATGCCATAGGCAAAGCCCTTGCGCGCCTGATAGGCGTCGGCCAGTTCATCCTCGTCGCCAAAGGCCGAGCTGTCCACCAACTGGTTCACGTTCGAGCCATAGGCCCCTTCGGCATTGGAGAAGACGCGCAGCGCCGCCGTATCCAGATCAACCCCCAGATCGCGCGCGGTCTGCAGCGCATGGGCGCGGATGAAGTTCTGCGCCTCGGGCTCATCCGCCATCGCGGCCTTGTAGGCCGCTTCGGCCATCAGCCGCGTCTGCAAGGGCAGCAGGTCGCGGAAAATGCCCGACAGCGTCATCACCACATCGATGCGCGGGCGCCCCAGTTCCGCCAGCGGGATCAGATCGGCCCCGGACAGCCTGCCATAGGCGTCAAAGCGAGGGGTCGCGCCCATCAGCGCCAGCGCCTGGGCAATCGGCCCGCCATCGGATTTGATATTGTCCGACCCCCAGAGCACCATGGCCACCGTGCGCGGCAGCGTGGGGTGCGCCTCCAGCAGCTTTTCAGCCTGCGCGGCGCCTTCGCGCAGCGCAAAGGCCGTGGGCATGCGGAACGGATCGAAGGCATGGATATTGCGGCCCGTGGGCAGGATCTCGGGCGAGCGGATCAGGTCGCCGCCCGGCACGGGGGCGATGAACTCGGCCGAGAGCGCACGCATCAGCCCGGTCAGCTCGCTGTCCTCTTGCAGCGCCGCATCCATCGCGGCGCGCTGCTCCTCACTCGCGTCCACATTCTCCAGCAGATGCGCGCGGGCGGCCGCGTCGGGCTTGCGCCCGACAATATGCAGCCCCTCGGGGATCAGCGCATCCTCGCATTCCAGAAGCCGCACCCAGAGCGCATCAGGCGCACCCTCCAGATCGACCGCCGCTGCCTGCTCGGCGATCAGCGTCTCGATCTCGGGGCGGGCCGGGTCGGACTGGTCCATCCGCCGCCAGCGCGCCAGGCTGTCCTTCAATTCCTGCAGCCCCTTGTAAAGCCCGGCCTGCGCCACCGGGGGGGTCAGATGCGTGATCGTCACCGCGCCCGAGCGGCGCTTGGCGAGCGACGCCTCGGACGGGTTGTTCGCGGCATAGAGGTAGATATTCGGCATCTCGCCGATCAGCCGGTCGGGCCAGTCGCGCGCGCCCATCCCGGCCTGCTTGCCGGGCATGAATTCCAGCGCGCCATGCATGCCGAAATGCAGCACCACATCGGCCTGATAGCTGTTGCGCAGCCACAGGTAGAACTGGGTAAAGGCATGGGTCGGCGCAAAGCTCTTCTCGAAGAGCAGCCGCATCGGGTCGCCCTCATATCCGAAGGTCGGCTGCACGCCCACAAAGACATTGCCGAAGTGAGCGCCCAGAATGAACACGCCGCGCCCATCCGATTGCACGCGGCCCGGGGCGGGGCCCCAGACGGCCTCGATGGCCGAAAGCGGCGGACAGTTCTTCACCATCTCGTCAGCGCTGATATGGGCCGCGACATTGGCCTCTTGCCCGTATTGGGCGGCATTGCCCTTCAGCACGGCCTCGCGCAGCGCCTCGACCGTGTCGGGCAGCTCCAGGCTGTAGCCCTCGGCCTTCATCCGGGCGAGTGTGTTATAGAGGCTTTCGAACACATCAAGATAGGCCGCCGTGCCGACCGCGCCGGCATTGGGCGGAAAGCCGAACAGCACGATGCCGACCTTCTTGGCGGCATTCTCCTTGCGGCGCAGGGCGACCGTGCGCGCCAGCTTTTCGGCCAGCGAGGTGATGCGCTCATGGCAGGGCGACATGGCGCGGGTGGTGCTGTCCACCTGGCATTGATGCTGGCAGCCGGTGCATTTCTCGGCGCCGTGGCGCCCGCCATAGACCGTGGGCGAAGTGGCGCCGTCGATCTCGGGCAGCGCGATCAGCATGGTGGTTTCCACCGGGCCCAGACCGGTGCCCGAGGCCGCCCATTGGCCCAGCGTCTGGAACTCCAGCGGGTGGGCGACCATATAGGGCACGTTGAGCGCGCTCAGCGTCTCGACCGCGGCCGGGCTGTCATTATAGGCCGGGCCGCCGACCAGGCTGAAGCCCGTGAGCGACAGCAGCGCATCGATCTTGCCCTGATGGTATTCGGCAATCGCGGGCCGCCCGTCGAGCCCGCCGGCAAAGGCGGGCACCACGGCGAGGCCCTTGGCCTCGAGCGCGCGGATGACACTGTCATAATGCGCCGTGTCGGAGGCGAGGATATAGGAGCGCATCAGCAGCAGGCCGACCGTGCCCGTGGCACCATCGGGGCGGGGCAGGGCGGTGGCGTCCGTGGTGATGCGCTCGGGCAGATCGGGGTGATAGAGCCCGGTTTCGGGGTAGTCGATCGGGGCGGCGGCGGTGACGTCGGTCCATTCGGGACGATCGGCGTAGCGCGCGATCAGAAAGCGCATCATCGCCTCGATATTTTCATCCGAGCCGCCCAGCCAGTATTGCATGGACAGGAACCAGGCGCGCAGATCCTGCGCCTTGCCCGGGATGAACCGCAGGATCTTGGGCAGGCGGCGCAGCATGGACATCTGCCTGGCGCCGCTCGCGGGTTTGGACTTGTCGCCGCCCCCGCGCAGTTTCTTCATGATCTTCGCGATGCCGGAGGCCGGTTTGGCCATGTCCAGATCGCCCATCCTCGTCAGCTTGACGATCTGCGGATCGGCGATCACGCCGACAAAGGCATCGCAGCGCGCGCGGGCGGCCTGCAATTCGGGCAGGCAGGCGGTGACATGTTCCTCGATGAACAGAAGATTGGCGACCACGATATCGGCGGCGTTGATCGCGGCCTTGGCCTCGGCCAGGGCTGCGGGGTTCTCGGCCCATTCGGCGGCCGCGTGGATCGAGATTTCCAGCCCCGGAAAATCGGCGCGCAGCCGGGGCAGCGCGCGGGCGGCCGGGCCTGCGGCATGAGCGTCGAGCGTCACCACCACGAAGCGGTAGGGCGGGGGCTGGATGTCGCGACTATCGAGCATAATGGGCCTTGGCCTCGTAAAGCGTATCGACGGTGATTTCGCGCAGGCCCTTTTCGCCTGCGAATTTCTCGGTGTTGCGCCGCGCCTTGCCGCGCACGAAAAACGGGATTTTCTTCAACTCGCGTTCGGCGCAGCCCAGCCACACGATGCTGTCCGGCGAGGGGGGCGCGGCTGGCGGGGGCATTGAGCCCCCTTCATCCGCGGCCGCATGCGCGGCGGTCGCGCCTGTGGGCAGGGGTTGCGCCTTGGCCCCGTGGTGGGAGGGGCCGGCCGCATCGTGGAATTCGAAATCCTCGCGGAACATGACCAGAAGATGCTCTTCCAGCCCCATCACCAGCGGGTGCACCCATGTGTCGAAGAGGACATTCGCCCCTTCGAACCCCATCTGGGGGGAATAGCGCGCGGGGAAATCCTGCACATGGACGGGGGCCGAGATGACCGCGCAGGGGATGCCCAGACGCTTGCCGATATGGCGCTCCATCTGCGTGCCGAGGATCATCTCTGGCGCGGCCTCCTCAATGGCGGCCTCGACATCGAGATAGTCATCGGTGATGAGCGCTGTCAGCCCGAACTCCTTGGCGAGCGCGCGCATCGGGCGGGCCTGTTCGCGATTGTAGCACCCCATGCCGCAGACCTCGAACCCCATCTCGTCGCGCGCGACTTTCGCAGCGGCCATGACATGGGTGCCATCGCCGAACAGGAACACGCGCTTGCCGGTCAGATAGGTCGAGTCCACCGAGGCCGCCCACCAGGGCAGGCGCAGGCGCGATTCGTCCACCGGCAGCGTGCTGCCCGACAGCGCGCGCACTTCCTCGATGAAGGCGCGGGTGGCGTTGGCGCCGATGGGGATGATCCTGGTGAAGGGCTGGCCGTGTTCCTTCTCCAGCCAGCGGGCGGCGGATTCGGCCGTCTCGGGGTAAAGCAGCACGTTGAAATGCGCCTGCCCCATGCGGGCAATATCGGCGGGTGTGGCGCCCATGGGGGCGGCGACATTCACCTCGACCCCCATTTCCGACAGAAGCCCCGTGATCTCGGCCAGGTCGTCGCGGTGGCGAAAGCCGAGCGCCGTGGGGCCGATGATGTTGCAGGTCACGCGCTCGGTGCGTTCCATCGGGCGGGCAAGCGCCCGGCAGAGCTGCAGGAACGCCTCATCCGCGCCGAAATTTTCCTTGCGCTGATAGCTGGGCAATTCCAGCGGAATGACCGGGACAGGCAGGCCCATGGTTTCGGCCAGCCCGCCGGGATCGTCCTGAATGAGTTCCGCCGTGCACGACGCCGCGACCAGCAGCGCCTGCGGGGCGAACCGCGCATGGGCATCGCGTGCTGCCGTCATGAACAGCCCGGCTGTATCGGCACCCAGATCGCGCGCCTGAAATGTGGTGTAGCTGACCGGCGGGCGGTGGTCGCGCCGCTCGATCATGGTAAACAGCAGATCGGCATAGGTATCGCCCTGGGGCGCGTGCAGAACCATGTGCAGATCGCGCATGCCGGTCGCCACGCGCATCGCGCCGACATGTGGCGGGCCTTCATATGTCCAGACGGCGAGCTTCATGACGGACCCCCCGGGGGCGCTTCGCCCCCCGGACCCCCAGAGGATATTTTTGCAAAGATGAATGAGCGGGTCATTCTGCTGCCTCCATCCGGTTGGGATGGCTGGACCTGAGGATCTCGCGGCGGCGCAGCGGACGCGCGAAGAGCGCGGCCAGATCGCCGGCCTGTTCGTAGAAATGCACGGGCGTGAAGACCAGCTCGATGGCCCATTTGGTGGCCAGCCCCTCGGCCTCGAGCGGGTTGGCGAGGCCCAGACCGCAGATCGTCAGATCGGGGCGCGTGGCGCGCACGCGGTCAAGCTGCAGATCGACATCCTGGCCTTCGGATATGGTGGGGCCCCTGGCGATCAGCTCCAGTTCAGGGCGGTGGAGTTCGGCATGGAGGAACGGGGTCGAGATCTCGACGGCCTGCATGCCGCATTCGCGGGTCAGGAAACGGGCCAGCGGAATCTCAAGCTGGCTGTCGGGCATGAAGAAGACGCGCTTGCCCTGCAATGTGGCCGCCGCCGCGGCAATGGCCTTTTCTGCGCGGGCGCGGGGGGCGGCGACGACTGCATCGACCTTGTCGGGGCCGATGCCGAATTCGGCCGCCACGGCCTTGAGCCAGAGGGTCGTGCCCTCGGCGCCGAAGGGGAACGGCGCGGCAATGCGCTGCGCGCCGCGGCGTTGCAGCGCCGCATGCGTGTCGCCCAGAAAGGGCTGGGTAAGCGCATAGCGCGTATTGGGGCCGATGGCCGCGTCAAGCTCGGCGCGTTTGGCGGGCAGGCAGCGCACCGGTCCGACGCCGATCTGTTCCAGCAGCGCCAGCGCCTGATCCTCGACCACATCGGGCAGGGCGCCGACCATCAGCAATTCGCGCGCCTCGGTTCCGGGCAGAGCCGGAACCATCGAGGCCAGGCAGGCATCCTCGCCTTCGGTAAAGGTCGTCTCGATGCCGGAGCCCGAGTAATTCAGCACGCGCACGCGTGGGGCGTGAATCTCGCTCAGCCGTTCGGCGGCGCGCGACAGGTCGAGCTTGATGACTTCGGACGGGCAGGAGCCGACGAGAAACAGCTGCCGGATATCGGGGCGCCGTTCCAGGAGGCGCGCAACCTCGCGGTCCAGTTCGGCATTGGCATCGGCCATGCCGGCAAGGTCCTTTTCCTCCAGGATCGCGGTGCCGAAGCGCGGTTCGGCAAAGATCATGACGCCTGCCGCCGATTGCAGCAGATGCGCGCAGGTGCGCGAGCCCACGACCAGAAAGAACGCATCCTGCATCTTGCGATGCAGCCAGATGATGCCGGTCAGCCCACAGAACACCTCGCGCTGGCCGCGTTCGCGCAGCACGGGTGTGTCGGTGCAGCCGGATGTCGGTTGGATGCTCATGCGGTCACTCCTTCCTCGTTGGCGTCGGCGCTGAGCCGGGCCAGGCGGAGCTTCCAGACGAACTGGACCGCATTGACCACATAGATCGCATAGGCCACCAGCGCGAGGATCATCAGCTGTTCGGGGGTCATGAAGCCGCCGAACAGGGCGGCCAGATACAGCGTGTGCAGCGCGATCACGGCAAAGCTGACGACATCTTCCCAGAAGAAGGCCTCCGCCAGCAGATACTGGCCGAAAACCTCTTTTTCCCAGATCGCGCCCGTCACCATGATCGCATAGAGCGCCAGGGTCTTGAGAAGCACCGAGACCGTGGCGGCGACATAGCCCTCGCCTGTCATCAGAAAGCGCACCACCAGTACTGCCGAGATCAGGCAGATCACCAGTTGCACTGGCGCCAGAATGCCCTGCACCAATGTCCAGCGAGAGCTGTCGCGGATGCGGCGCTGTTCCGGCGTGTAAAGCGGTTTGGTGATCGTTCTGCCCATGCGGCAGCCCCCAGTTTTCGATTCCCAATGAAATCTTAGCGCCACGTCCGACAAAGTGTCAATTATAATTTACACCAAGAAGTGTCGGGCCAAAGCGGCAACGCCTTGGTGCGCTGGTCGCACTGGTAGGCAAAAGCCCTTCAATTATTGGTTTTGTCGGGATACGGGGGTTTTGGCGGCATGCCTTCCGGGGCGATGTGTAAGTTTCTTTTGACAATGAGTGTCTTTCCTGCGACCGTGTAGACAGTGGTGTGCACGCACGTGAGTCGCTGGGCATGTCACCTGCGGCGCGGTTCGGAGAACTGAGGGACGTGATGGATAGCTTGAGCCCCATAACGAGCGAGTTTCAACGACCGACAGAGGCTGCGCTGCGCAAGCTTGCACTGCGTTGCGTGTCAGAGCTGACGCGGTCGCACCGTATCGAGCACGGCCCCGCGCGCGAAGAGTTTCTGGACATGTTGATCCGTCACGCCATGACCGGCGAGCGTGGGGTGCTGACGGAATTCTATGACGCGATACGCCGTGCCGGCGTGTCGGCCGAACAGGTCGTGGATATCTATCTGGCGGCGGCAATCGGGCGAATCGGGACCGCATGGCACGAAAGCGAAATCGACATTCTGCAGGCATCCATCGCGGTGTCGCGGCTTCAGGCGCTGTTGCGCGAATTGGGTGACGCCTGGTTTGCAGACAGCACATGCGGGGCCGTGGGGCAGTGCGTCCTGCTGGTTCTGCCGATGGGGGAGCAGCATTGCTTCGGTACGATGGTCGCGGCGAACCAGTTGCGGCGTATGGGTGTCTCGGTCAAGATTTCGTTGGCGATAGATTCGCAGAAATTGGTCAAAACCCTGCGTGAACGGCGATATGAAGCTGTTTTTGTTTCCTCTGCGAACAGATCAAGCCTTGCGTCTTGCGCCGAATTGGTAAACACCATCCGCCAGAATTTCGGACGCCGACTGAACGTGGTGTGTGGCGGTGGTATCGTCGCAGAAATGGGGCAGCAGATGAGCTCTCGCGCTCTGGCGGAGCGGCTTGGGGCGGATCTGGCAACGGCCGACATTTCCGAAGCGCTCGCCTTTATCGCTGATCATGGTGGGCAAGTCGCCGCGGAGTGATCCGAAGATCCAATTGAGCGTGCGGCCGCCGTCGAGTCGCGAGAAGGAGCGGGCTGAGCGTGTCTAATGATGGGATCAATATCCACTTGCAGGGGGCGCAACCCATATTGCAGGATCCGGTGGTCTCTTCGGTTATCACCACGCTGTCGGACGTATCCCTGACGCTTGATGCGGATCAATGCGTCAGCATTGCCGTTGCGCGCCCCTCCTCACCGTTATCAAGCATTGTCGATGGCTGGGTCGGACGCCCTTTTGCCGAGTTGCTGGAGGGGGAATCGGTCCAGCAGTTCGAGCAACGCGTGGGCGAATTGACCGAACGCGCGCAGCAAGGGGAAGAGACGCCGTCGCGCTGGGTTGAACTGGAACACCGCAATGCTTCGGGCGAATCGGTGCCGGTACGCTATGCGATGCACTGGTTTCCCGCGCGCAACGAAATCCTGATGCTGGGGCAGGACCAGCGCATGGTGATCGAGATGCAGCAGCAATTGCTGAATGCGCAGATCGCTCTGGAGCAGGATTACGAGACGCGGCGCGAACTGGACACGCGCTATCGCCTGCTGATGGATTTCACCTCGGACGCGGTGGCGCTGGTCTCGGCCGGAACGGGCCGCGTGGTGGATGCAAACCATAATGCCGCATCGCTTCTGGGCGTGCAGCGTGGCGCGCTGATCGGCACGTCCTTTCCTGATCGATTCGTCACCCGCGACAAGCTGGGGCTGATTGCTGAACTGACGCGCCATATCGCGCTCGAGACGCCCGAACCCATCGATGTCGAGGTCAAGGGCAGCCAGTCTCGGCTGTTGTTGACCTCGAAACTGTTCCGCGCGGCGGGTGAGCAGTTGATTTTCGTGCGCATGGTTGACCCGGAATTCGGCGCGATATCCGACGGCCGGCTGATCGCGAATCTGCGGCAACTGTTTTATCGCGCGCCAGATGCGATTGTTTTCGCGGATCGCGATGGCCGGATTGTCGATGCGAATGAGACCTTTCTGAACCTCACCGACATGCCCAGCATCAAGGAATTGCGCGGGATCAGCATGGCGGAGTTCCTGGCCCGCAGCACGGTCGATCTGAAAGTGCTGATCGACAATGCGCAGCGCAGCGGGCAGGTGCGGTTCTATTCGACCAAGCTCAAGACAGGGTTTGACGCCCAGATCGCGGTCGAGATTTCGGCGACATGGCTGGATGAGCGGATCGAGCCGATGTTGGCGTTGGTCATTCGGAATGCCTCGACCACGACCGCTCAGCGATCCGAAGCCAGCCCGACCGATTCCGACATGCGCGGCGTGATGGAGCTTGTCGGCTCGTCAACGCTGAAGGAAATCGTGGCCGATACGACGAATGTGATCGAGAAGATCTGCATCGAAACCGCGATCGAGTTGACCCGGAACAACCGCGTGGCCGCCGCCGAGATGCTGGGCCTGTCGCGCCAGTCGCTCTATGTGAAGCTGCGCAAATACGGAATTCTGTCGCGCGACGAGGAATGATCGCGGGCGATTGATCCAAGTCAATTACGCCTGACAGTCAACATGTCAATCTAGCCTTACACAAAGCGGAGGTTGGCATGCGCATCGTCTTCATTCACCCCAATTATCATTCCGGCGGCGCCGAGATCGCCGGAAGCTGGCCGCCCGCCTGGGTCGCCTATCTGACCGGGGCGCTGAAAGCGGCGGGTTTCGACGATATCCATTTCATCGACGCGATGACCAATCATGTCGATGATGATACTCTCCGCGCCCGGCTGGCAGAGTTGAAGCCGGATGTCGTCGGCACCACGGCGATCACCCCCTCGATCTATGTCGCCGAAGAGGTGCTGAAAATCGCGCGAGAGGTTGCGCCCGATTGTGTGACCGTGCTGGGCGGTGTGCATGCGACCTTCATGTTCCGGCAGGTCCTGACCGAGGCCCCCTGGATCGACACCATCGTGCGCGGCGAGGGCGAGGAAATCGTTGTCGAACTGATGACCGCCATTTCCGAGGGCCGCTGGCCCGAGGATCGGCGCAAGATCCACGGCCTCGCCTTTATCGACGGCGATGAGATCAAGGCCACGCAAGCGGCCTCGACCGTCAAGAACCTGGACGGGATCACCCCGGACTGGTCGATCCTGGAATGGGACAAATACATCTATGTGCCGCTGAACCGGCGCGTGGCGATCCCCAATATGGCGCGCGGCTGTCCTTTCACCTGCAGTTTCTGCAGCCAGTGGAAATTCTGGCGCGACTACCGTGTGCGCGACCCGAAAAAGGTCGTGGACGAGATCGAGGACCTGGTCGAGAACCACGGCGTCGGCTTTTTCATCCTCGCCGATGAGGAACCCACCATAAACCGCAAGAAATTCATCGAATTCTGCGAGGAACTGATCGCCCGCGACCTGCCGCGCCGGATTCAATGGGGCATCAATACCCGCGTCACGGACATCATGCGCGACAAGGAGCTGCTGCCGTTCTACCGCGAGGCGGGGCTTGTGCATGTCAGCCTTGGAACCGAGGCCGCAGCGCAACTCAAGCTCGACCAGTTCAACAAGGAAACCACGGTCGAGCAGAACAAGGAGGCGATCAGGCTTCTGCGCGAGGCCGACATATTCACTGAGGCGCAGTTCATCGTCGGGTTGGACAATGAAACGGCCGAGACGCTGGAAGAGACCTTTCAGATGGCCTGGGACTGGCAGCCGGATCTGGCCAACTGGGCGATGTATACGCCCTGGCCGTTCACGCCCCTGTTTCAGGAGTTGCGGGATCAGGTTGAGGTGTTCGACTATTCGAAATACAATTTCGTCACGCCGATCATGAAGCCCAAGGCCATGTCGCGCGGCGGCCTGCTGGAAGGGGTGCTGAAGAACTACCGCCGCTTCTACATGCGCAAGGCGCTGTTCCATTACCCCTGGCGCGGTACCGGTTATCGGCGGAAATACCTGCTGGGTTGCCTCAAGGCGTTCTTGAAGGCGGGTGTTCAGCGGCAGTTCTATGATCTGGGCAAGACGGATTATTTCAGCATGAAATCCCGTGACGATCTGGATTTCGGGTTTGATATGACCCGGACGATTGCCGACGCGCAGCTTGCGGATTGGGAAGATCACGCCGACAAGAAGCGCAAGGCCGCAGAGCGGCGCGAAGCGCTGCGCGCCCAAGGCAAACAGCGGGCGCAAGAGCGTTTGGCGGTCAAGGCCTGTGGCGGTGGCGGGCAGATCGATGATGCAGAGGCAGAGGCCCCGCGCACCTTCCGGATGCCGAACGGCGCCACCCCGGCCGTGCGCGAGCCCGCAGAGTAGCGGCATGGACGCCGCCGTCGCACGCATCGGGCCGAATGCCGTGTTGCAGCATCTGCCTGTTCTGGACGTGGAAATCGGCGAGGCCCTGCGCGGGGCACTTCTGCACCGCGCAGGCATCGCTGAGCCGCCCCCAGATGCCGGCATGCTGCCCGAGGCGGATGTGGCCTGTCTGCACGATGCTGTGCGGCTGTATCTGCCTGACCGGTTTGCCCGCATCCAGCGGGCCGCCGGGCTGGCGACGGGCGACTACATTCTGGCCCATCGCATCCCCGGCCCGGCGCAGCGGCTGATCCGTGCCCTGCCGGGCTGGGCAGGCGCGCGTCTGCTGAGCGCGGCCATCGCGCGCCACGCCTGGACCTTTGCCGGATCGGGACATTTCCGCATCCTGACCCGCATGCCCCTGCGCTTCGAGATTGTGGGAAACCCACTGGCGACAGGGCCATCCGACGCCCCGCTATGTCACTGGCACGCCGCCGTGTTCGAGCGACTGTTCGCGCGGCTTGTCTGGCCCGACATCCGCGTGACCGAGGAGCGCTGCCGCGCGCAGGGGGATGACGCCTGTGTGTTTGTGCTTCGGGCGGGAACAGGACCGGCATTCGGGACGCCCCACCCACCCTCCCGCGTCCCGAATGC
>SL_7KL_010_BRINEDRAFT_10000327_pt1 | contig 22327 bp, 22 predicted proteins | sample SodLak_010_BRINE_FD_10663 | JGI IMG/M metagenome (IMG submission 10663)
TCTTTCGTGTACAGGAAAGGGAACTATTTGTAATATGGGAGCTGAAATTGGTGCAACCACTTCTACTTTTGGTTACGATCTTTCCATGGAGCGCTTCTTAAGAGCAACCGATAGAAACGATGTTGCTGATGAAGCCAACAAAATAAAAGAACACTTAACGGGTGACCCAGAAGTGTATGCTAACCCAGAAAAATACTTCGACCAAGTTATAGAAATTGACCTTTCTACTTTACGTCCCCACTTAAATGGACCTTTTACTCCAGATTTAGCTACTCCGGTAGGCGAATTAGGAGCTAAAGCCAAAGAGAATGATTGGCCAATTAAAGTAGATTGGGGATTAATAGGTTCTTGTACCAACTCTTCTTACGAAGATTTAACAAGAGCCGCTTCCATAGCCCAACAAGCAATTGATAAGAAGCTAAAACCAAAATCTGATTTTGGAATTAACCCAGGTTCTGAACAAATTAGATTCACCGCAGAAAGAGACGGTCTTTTAAAAGTATTTGAAGACCTTGGTGCAACTATATTTACCAATGCTTGTGGACCTTGTATTGGTCAGTGGGATAGAAGTGACCGAAAAGGAGATGAGAAAAACACCATTGTACACTCGTTTAACAGAAACTTCTCTAAACGTGCCGATGGTAACCCAAATACACATGCTTTTGTTGGTTCGCCAGAAATGGTAGCGGCTATCGCAATATCAGGTCGATTAGACTTTGACCCAATGAACGATACCTTAATCAATGAAGATGGTGAAGAAGTTAAATTAGATATGCCTAACGGTATTGAATTACCACCACAAGGTTTTGAGGTTGAAGATAATGGTTATTTAGCGCCTAAAGAAGATGGAAGCAGCGTTGATGTAAAAGTTGCAGAAGACTCTAATCGTCTTCAATTGCTTGAACCATTTGATCCTTGGGATGGAAAAAATTTAATGGATGCTAAATTGCTTATTAAAGCTCACGGAAAGTGTACTACAGACCATATTTCTATGGCTGGTCCTTGGTTGAAATATCGAGGTCATTTAGATAACATTTCAGACAACTGTTTAATTGGTGCTGTAAATGCTTTTAACAAGCAAACTAACTTTGTAAAAAGTCAAATTACAGGCGAATATGATGCTGTACCTAAAACACAACGTCAGTATAAAGCTGAAGGAATTCCTACCGTAGTGGTAGGCGACCATAACTACGGNGAAGGTTCNTCAAGAGAACACGCCGCTATGGAGCCAAGACACTTAGGTGTTCGTGTTGTATTAGTAAAATCTTTTGCAAGAATTCACGAAACTAACTTGAAAAAACAAGGTATGTTAGGAATTACATTTGCTAATGAAGATGACTACGATTTAATTCAGGAAGACGATACCTTTAACTTTGTTGACCTTGAAGATTTTGCACCAGACAAGCCATTGACTATTGAAATAGTTCATGGCGATGGGTCAAAAGATACCATTAAGGCAAATCATACCTATAATGAAACACAAATAGGATGGTACAAAGAAGGTTCAGCTTTGAATATGATCAAGAAAATGAATCAGTAAGCTTTTTGCTGAATGAATAAATTAGGGAGAAGAGGGTGAACTTTTAAGTTGCCCTCTTTTTTTTTGTTTTGATTTTCTGCTAAGGTTTTAGATTTTCTTGTTATAGCTATGGTTATGCTTGATTTTCTAATTTACATAAAGAAATAAATCTTTCCTGAAGCGGTCGGGACAGGCTATTTTCTTTTACAGTAATTTCAAACACTAATTGCTATTATTTACTTTATTGTTTTCTTCCGGCTTTCTCAAAAAAATCCAGTAGATTAAAATTGTTTTATTTGCTCCTAATCAGTCAAATATCAATATAGAAAATTTAAGAATTAAACTACCTTAAAATAAACTTCCCATTCTGATTTATAATTAGTAATTTAGTAATTATAGAATTAATATTCAAGACAACTTATGAAATCTACACTTAGCTCACTTTTATCACTCTTAATTTTAGGGTGGGCCGCTTGGTTTTCAATTTCGTATCAACTTCCAAAAGATACAGATGAATTGTCTAAAAAGTATAGTTTTGAAATAGAGAACGCCCTAGATTGGGTAGATGAATTAAGTGAGCATCCACGTCATGTAGGGAGTAGATTTCATGATCAAGCCAATTATAAAATTCAAAATTATTTATCCGAGTTAGGTGTAGAAAATCACGCTCAATCAGGATTTATTTCAAACATTCAAGGTAATGTTACTTTGGCTCAAAATATTGTTGCAAAAGTAGAAGGGACAGGTGAGAATGCTTCTACATTACTTATAATGGCTCATTATGATTCTGCCATGATTCATTCGCATGGGGCCTCAGATAATTTAGCTGGTGTAGCAGTGATTTTAGAGACTATAAGAGCTTTAAAAGAACAAAATTTTAAACCTAAAAATAATATTATTTTTTTATTTACAGATGCAGAAGAAATAGGATTACTTGGTGCTCAATTATTTGTGGAGGAACATCCATGGGCAAATGAAGTTGATTTTACTATAAATTTTGAAGCAAGAGGAACTTCTGGTCCTAGTAATATGATTATTGAAACCAACCAAGGCAATCAGGAAATTATTCAAGAGTTTATTAATTCAAATCCTAGCTTTCCTGTTGCTAATTCATTAATGTATAGTGTTTATAAAAAACTTCCTAATGATACAGATTCAACAGTGTTTAGAGAAAAGTTAGATGTTCCAGGTCTATTTTTTGCATTTATTGATGATCATCAAAACTACCATACAAGTTTAGATAATTTTCAAAACTTAGATTCCAAATCACTTCTTCATCAAGCTTACTACCTAAATGAGACTATGTATCATTTTTCTAAGGTAAATTTAGTAAACATGAAAGGAAAAAATGATTTACTTTATTTTAATTTCCCTGTAATTGGAATGATTAGCTTTACTCTAACAACAGCTTTATTTTTACTAATTTTTTGTTTGTTAAGTTGTATTATTTTTGCTTACTACGGCCAAAAAAATAATATGATTAGCGTAAAACTATTAGTACTGTCAACCATTAGGCTTCTGTTTTTTTTAATTTTTTCAGGAGGTTTACTGTATGTAATTTGGTATTTTACAAAACAATTTATTCCTCACTATAAAGACTATATTCATGGGTTTACACATCATGCACATTTGTACATAGCATTTTGTTTTTCATTTGTTATAGGTCTAGGGTTTTTGTTTTATCGAACACCTTCTCATAAATATAGTAATCTATATGCAAGTTTTCCAGCTTATATAATTTGGTTGATTATTTTGATTTTATCAGTGGCATATTTTCCAGGTTTAGCTTATTTAAGTTTAGCCTTTTTCCTACTCTTAGTGGCTCATTTTTTATTGTACTTTAATCAAACACAAAAAAGTATTTTGAAACTCATTTTTTCTTTGCCCATGTTTATTTTAATGGTACCATTATTACAAAATTTAATTATAGGGTTAGGACTAGACGCGATGTATTTAGTTGCTATACTTACAGCGCTTATGTTTACTTCATTATTACCCGTTATTGGCTTTTATCCATTTAAAAAGTCATTTGGGTATTTTGCTTTTTGTATAGCTCTTTTTTACTGGGGCAACGCCTTTGTTAAAAAAGGTGGAAATATAAATTCGCCCTATTTTTCAAGTCTTAATTATGAAGTAAACCTAGAAACCAATGAGGCATATTGGATTTCTTATAATGAATTTTTAACACCATGGCTTAGTACTTTTTTTGAAGCGAAGAATGAGAAATCACTAGCCGATAATGAAAAAAACAGATTTCATGTTAAGCATCAAAAACAAGCTGAATACTTTTCTTTTGAGCTTTCTGAAATTAAAATTCTAGCGCAAAATAAGTTTTATTTAAAACCTCATTTAAACACTAGTCAGATACAGCTATCATCACCAAATTTCAGAGATGTTTTACAAGTTCGTATTAACGGAAAAGTCTTAGAGAAGATGAATTTTTTCAATCAACATTTAATGCGTTATTATGTGGTGCATCAAGAACCAATTGAAGTAGAGATAGTTACTGAAAGTGACAAGGCTATTGAATTGAATATCCAAGAAACTAGATTTTCTATTTATGAAGATGAACGATTGAATCTTAGAAAAAGACCCAGAAATGAAGTTGCAATGCCTTTTGTTACAACCGATGCTGTTTTATTAAATTACACTGTGTTTTAAACTTGAATTCAGCAGGAATGATTAAAATTAGGTCATTAGCACTAAATTTGAAAACTTAAGATTAGTATTAGCAAACCATTATTACACTATAACAAATGAATAAATACGGAATAATAGGTCTAGGTTGGCTGGGATTAGAACTGGCAAAAGCCTTAAAAAAAGACAATTTAAGTGTTTGGGGAACAACTACTTCAACTAAGAAATTAGAAATGATTAATGGTTTTGGAATTGAAGCCTTATATTTTGAAATACTAGAAAATGGCTGCAAAGGTGAAATTTTTGATCACTTGAAACAAACAACACATTTATTTTTAAATATTCCACCAGGTTTAAGAAAAGACAGCCAAACAGATTATGTGAAAAAGCTCTCTAATTTTTTAGATTTAATTTCTGAAAACTCAATTCAGCACCTTATCTATGTTAGTTCCACTAGTGTCTTTCAAGACCAAAAAGGAATTCCAGAATACACTGAAAATAGTGAACCTAATGCTTCTTCAAAAACAGCAAATCAACTTATAAAAGCAGAAAACTTAATTTTAGAACTACAATTACCAACGGTTCAATTATTGCGTTTAGGAGGTTTAATTGGGGGAGAAAGGCATCCGGCAAAATATCTAAGTGGCAGAAAGCAAGTAAGTAATCCTGAAGCTCCAGTAAATATGATTAGGAGAGAGGATGTTATTCAGCTGTCAAAACGTCTTTTTCTTTACAAAAAATCAGGTGTTTTTCATGGTGTATTTCCAGACTTCCCCACAAGGAGAGTTTTTTATACCCAAGCATGTAAAGCTATGAATTTAGAAAGTCCAGGTTTCATTGATTTAGAAGCTAATCTTGGAAAAAAAATAAGCTCATTGAAAACATCCAATGAGCTTAACTATAACTTCAATTATCAGCCTTAGCAGCTAATTTGCTTACTTGTTCTCATTACCCTTAATAAACTTTTCTAAAGCCATTGTCATAGATGGGGTTTCAGGCGTTGGTGCCTTAATATTTATCTTCAATCCCTTTTCTTTTGCTGCTTTAATAGTTGAGTTACCAAAAACAGCAATTTTGGTATTTTTTTGTTCAAAATCTGGAAAGTTTTCGTATAAAGATTTAATTCCACTTGGGCTAAAAAACACTAATACATCATAAAACACTTTCTCTAAATGTGATAAATCACTTACAACAGTTTTGTAAAAGACAGCTCTTTTCCATTTTACCTTAGCTTTATCTAAAGATTTTGGGACGGCAGGTTTTAAGACATCAGAAGAAGGTAATAGAAAATTTTCTTCCTTGTGCTTTTTAATAATTTGAATTAGTTCATCAAAAGTTCTTTTGCCTACATAAATTTTACGCTTTCTGTAAACTACATATTTTTGTAAATAATATGCAACAGCTTCACTTTGGCAGAAATATTTTAAGGTGTCTGGAACTTCATACCTCATTTCATCTGCAATTCTAAAGAAGTTGTCAATAGCATTTCTGCTTGTAAAAATAATAGCAGAAAATTCATCTAAATGAATTTTTTGCTGTCTAACTTCTTTGGTATCAACTCCTTCTACATGAATAAAAGGAATGAAGTCAATTTTAACCTTTAGCTTATCTTGAAGCTCAGAATAAGGTGAATTTTCAACTTTAGGTTCTGGTTGAGAAATAAGGATAGTTTTCACTTTCATACGTATTATTTTTCTATCAATTTAAGCTATCTGAAACAACTTTGTATAGTAAAATATATGGAGCTATTTCGAGGGTGCAAAGATACAAAATAAAATAATACCAATGTCTAATTATTTCATTCTTAAATCTTAACTGAAATTTTACGGCATTTAGAAATAGGTAAATCACCCCCAGTCCTGTTATAAACTTAGCTGTTTGTAGGGCTTGTAATGGACTGTAATGAAGAAGTAATTGACCTAAATAAAACATAAAAAACCAATAAATAGATTTATTAAATTTGTATTTAATAAGATAAGTTGAATGTTGTTTTAGCCCAAAGACATAACCAATTAGGTGTAAAACTGCTTTTTTGGAAATTATAAACGCAAAAAACACAGAGGAATTTAGATAAAAGTTATACCAGTAATTTTCAGGTGAAATAAACCCTAATTTTAGCTGCAAAGAACTTATAAAAAATGAGAAATGTACAGAGGCTAATACAAGTATAATGCTTTTAAAAAGCATCATGTTTTTTTGTTCCTTTAATTCATGATGAGTAAAGTCATCGTTCCAAAATAGCTTTATGAATTTTTGAAATTGCTCTGTGTAGATTATTTTTATTATTACTATGGTCATCAATGATAAAACATTGACAAGGTCTAGTATAATTTTATAGGGTAATTCAATCAAAACAATTAATTCAAAAATTAAATTTCAAAAATAGTTTAAAGTTTTAATTTCAGGCTGCAATACCCTTCTAAAATTCCTTTTTTATGAGTGCTAGTTAAATTTGAACACCATTATCTGTTAAGTTTAAACTGGGCAAGCTAGGTTGTAAACTTTTAGATTTATGTAATTTATGTAGGTTTATTATGTCTTAGAAACACTCAATTTTGAGAAAAATAGGTTTATTTTCTTGGTTTTGCTAAAACAATTATGCTTACTGTTAACTGTTTGATATTAAACAGTTTTAGAAGAATTGGTTGAAGTATATTATGTTTTGAATTCTAATTACTTACTTTTGTGCAAATTTTTTAAATGCCTAAGCAACTAGTCATCATACCAACTTATAATGAAGCTGATAATATTCAATCAATTATTGAAGCTGTATTTCATTTGCCAGAGCAATTTCATGTCCTGGTAGTAGATGATAATTCACCCGACGGAACTTCAGCAATTGTTGAAACTTTGATTGCTGAGTCATATCCAAACCAACTTTATATTCAAAACAGAGCGAAAAAAAGTGGATTAGGAACAGCCTACATTCATGGTTTTAAATGGGCATTAAAACATGATTTTGATTATGTTTTTGAAATGGACGCTGATTTTTCTCATGATCCAAATGATTTGATACAAATGCTTAACATTATTCAGGACTCTAAGAATCATGTGGTTATTGGTTCTAGGTATGTGAAAGGTGTTAATGTTGTTAACTGGCCAATGAAACGAATTTTGATGTCTTGGTTTGCCTCAAAATATGTAAGATTTATAACAGGTTTACCTGTTCATGACGCTACAGCAGGTTTTGTTGGTTTTAGGAAAGAAGTCTTAGAAAAAATTCACTTAGACCAAGTTAAATTTATTGGTTATGCTTTTCAAATTGAAATGAAGTTTAAAGCTTATCAATTAGGCTTCAACGTAGTAGAGGTTCCTGTTATTTTTACGGATAGAAGGAAAGGTAAATCTAAGATGAATGGAAGCATTATTTGGGAAGCTATTTTTGGTGTGCTAAAACTCAAATTTAAAAGCTTACTTGGAAAAATTCAATAACTTTAAACTACATTTAATTGTTTTAAAATTGTGTTTCACTAAATTTGCAACTAAAATTTAATACTATGAAATCGCTTATCAAAAATGCTAAAATTGTAAATGAAAACAAAATCTTTGAAGGCGACTTATATATAGAAAACGGTATCATTACTGAAGTTTCTGAATCCATTAGTATGAAGTCTAATGATGTGCAAGTAATTGACGCTGAAGGGAAATATTTACTTCCAGGCTTAATTGATGATCAGGTACATTTTAGAGAGCCAGGGCTAACACATAAAGAAACCATTGCAACAGGAGCAAAAGCAGCTATTGCTGGAGGAATTACTTCGTTTATAGAAATGCCCAACACCAATCCGCAAACAACAACAATAGCTAAATTGGAAGAAAAAATGAATATAGCTAAACAAGATTCTATGGCTAATTATTCATTTATGCTTGGCGGNACAAATGACAACTTAGAGGAAATAAAAAAAATAAACCCTAAAGAGGTTGCTGGGCTAAAACTATTTCTAGGATCTTCTACAGGAAATATGTTAGTAGATGATGCGGCAGTTTTAAAAAAAATATTTAAAAACTCTCCTGTCATTATTTCAGCTCATTGCGAAGACGAAACAACAATTAAGAAAAATACTCAACAACATATTGAGCAATTTGGTGAAAATATTCCGATTGAAAAACACCCTATTATAAGAAGCGAAGAAGCTTGTTATTTATCTTCATCAAAGGCAATTAAGTTAGCAGAAGAAACAGGAGCTAGACTTCATGTTTTTCACCTTTCAACAGCAAAAGAACTAAAACTGTTTACAAATAAAAAACCCTTAAAGGATAAGAAGATTACGGCAGAAGTATGTATTCATCATCTATGGTTTAACGATGAAGATTACGCAACCAAAGGCACTCATATAAAGTGGAATCCAGCTGTAAAAACTTCAAAAGATCAGAAAGCATTGTTAAAGGCATTAAATGAAGATACTTTAGATGTTTTAGCAACTGACCACGCACCACACACCCTGGAAGAAAAAAATAATTCTTATTTAAACGCACCTAGCGGAGGTCCACTTGTACAGCATGCACTTCCTGCCTTGTTAGAGTTTTATCATCAAGGTAAATTAAGCCTTGAAAAAATTGTAGAAAAAGCTTGTCATAATCCGGCTATCCTATTTGAAATTAAAGACAGAGGATTTATAAAAAAAGGATTTAAAGCAGATTTAGTATTGGTAGATTTAAATGCCCCATGGGGTGTCAACAAAGACAATATTTTATACAAATGTGGATGGTCTCCTTTTGAAGGAACTACATTTAAGTCAAGAATTACTCATACGTTTGTAAATGGCAATTTACTATACAACAACTTTAAATTTACTAAGCTAGCTAATACTTACCGAGGACAACGCTTAGAATTTAATAGACCTTAAAATGAAGAATATTATTCATTTGTTGATACTTTTACTAGCTTTTACTTCTTGCCAAGAAGTAGAGTTTGCTAAAAAGCCTAAGCCTTTGCTTGACGAAGATACAATGGTTGAAATTATTACAGACATGGTGATTTATGATGCTGCATTTAGTGTGAATGAATTTCAATTAAGAAAATTTGATAAAGATTTGAATCAATTTCTAATTTATAAATACGAAATAGATAGTATTGTACTTGCAAAAAATATTGCATTTTACAATGAACAATATGATCAAAACTTAAATATCTATAAGCGTGTTGGCGAAAATATTGATCAAAAAAGAGATTATTTTGATTCCATAAGAAAAGTGAACGATAGCATTCAAAGAGCTAAAAATGAAAGAAAAAGAGATGCTACAGATAAAAGTGAAGCTAAATTAAATCTATTAAAAAATGAAAATAACTTTTTCAAAAATCAGCAGGATGCTGATAAATAGTGCTTTGCTACTCTTTTCAAGCTTTTACTTATAGGAGTGTAAATGACCTCTAGTTCTGTAATAGATTTTGTTGCGTTGTATTTTTTTACTTTTAGTGCATCATGTACTACGCTGTAACTTAACTTTCTTTTAGAAACTTTAAAAAAACTCAATACAGATTCTATAATAATTAAGACAATTAACATCCATGTTTTTAAGCTAATAAATGGCTTTTTTTTGTCAAGTAATTCAGCTAATTCAAACTGAACTTCTTTCATGCTTTTGTTCTCAGATACTAAAATATATCGTTTATTATTGAGCTTAGCATTTAGTGCTCTGTGCATTGCAAAAACAACATCTTTTACATCTACAAAGCCTGTTATTTTATCAATATATATAGGAAAATTTTTATTTGCTTTACTAATTATCTCACCACTTCCAGAAGCGTAAAAACCTTCTCCAATAATAACTCCTGGATTCAAAATAACAGCGTTTAATCCCTCTTGAGTTCCGCGCCATACTTCCATTTCTCCTCCGTACTTAGAAATGCTATATAAACTTGCCTTACCGTGCTCTTCTTTATAATTTTCTTCATTAATTAGCTGGTTATTAACAGCTTCACCAAGAGAGGCTATAGAACTTAAGTAACAAAATTTCTTGATCTTGAAATCAATACTTAAATTTACCAAATTGGCAGTCCCTTCAATATTCACTTTTCTTAATTCTTTCTCTTTTGAAGGTGCATTTGAAATGAGCCCAGCACAGTGATATACATAATTTAGGTTAGAGAAAATGCTTTCAAGAAATGGAAGGTCACAAATGTCTCCAAGTTTCCAATCAATCTCTTTTGCCTGATAAGCAATTTCAGTTCCGTAAACTTCAGTAATTACTTTAAGGCAGTGCTCTTTTTTTTCTTCACTTCTGTAAAGTCCGATAATTTGGTTTTTATCTTCTTCTTGAAGAATTAGATAAGCAAGTAAATGAGTGCCTACAAGACCTGTGGTTCCAGTTATTAAAATCATTTAGCAAATATAAGGATATTCTTAAGTGTAAATTTTTTCATTATAATATCTTTGTGACGTAATAAGAATAATAATGATGCAGAAAGATTTTATAAAAGAAGTTACCTGGCGCGGAATGCTTCATGATGTGATGCCTGGCACACAAGAACATTTAAATGAACAACCAAGAACTGCTTACGTAGGCATTGACCCCACGGCAGATTCGTTACATATAGGACACTTGGTAGGAGTAATGTTACTTAAGCATTTCCAATTGTGTGGACACCGTCCTTTAGCACTAATAGGTGGAGCAACTGGTATGATTGGAGACCCGTCTGGTAAATCTAAAGAAAGAAATTTACTAGATGAGACTACATTGCGCTACAACCAAGGGGCAATTCAAAAACAATTAGCTAAGTTTTTAGATTTTGATGAAACAAACAAGCAAGGTGCTAAAGTTGTTAATAATTATGACTGGATGAAGAATTTTTCATTCTTAGAATTTATTAGAGATGTTGGTAAACACATTACAGTAAATTACATGATGGCCAAAGATTCAGTCAAAAAAAGACTTTCTTCAGAGTCAACTGAAGGAATGAGTTTTACTGAATTTACCTACCAACTTGTTCAGGGATATGATTTCTTACATTTGTTTAGAAAAGAAAAGTGTAGTTTACAAATGGGAGGAAGTGATCAGTGGGGAAATATAACAACTGGTACAGAAATGATTAGAAGAATAGGAAATGCCAAAGGATTTGCACTAACTTGTCCGTTAATTACTAAAGCAGATGGAACTAAATTTGGAAAAACTGAAGGCGGAAACATATGGTTAGACCCTAAGCGAACCTCTCCTTACAAATTTTACCAATATTGGATGAATACCAGTGATGAAGATGCGGCTAAATTCATCAAAATCTTCACCTTATTAACAAAAGAGGAAGTGGAGCAACTAATTATTCAACATCAAGCGGCTCCTCACCTAAGACAACTCCAACAGAAATTAGCAGAAGAAGTAACTGCAATGGTTCACTCAAAGAAAGAATTAGATAACGCTATAAAAGCAACTCAAGTAATTTTTGGTAAAAGTACTATTCAAGATATAGCCCAATTAGATGAAGTAACTTTCTTAGATGCCTTTGAAGGTGTGCCACAGGCTGAGTTATCTATACAAGACATTGAAGCAGGATTAGACATGGTTGGAGCTTTAGCTGCTAAAACTAGCTTTTTGAAGTCAAATTCTGAAGCTATGCGAAATCTAAAATCAAATGCTATTGCTGTAAATAAAGTTAAGGTAGATGCTAATTATAAAATATCCAAAGAGGATTTAATTAATAATAAATATGTGCTAATTAACAAAGGAAAGAAAAACACTTTTTTGATTAAAGTAAACCATTAAAAAACAAAACTCTTACTCAAGCGAGTAAGAGTCTTGATTTATTAATCTATTATGAAAAAACTTTATCCATTTCAAAATTACACTCCCAATTGAGACCTTGTAACCAAGATGTAAACTGTTTTTTTATCAACTTTAACTTTTTTTCAACAAGCTCTACTATATAAAAATTTGGTTCACTTAATAGTTATTGGGATCAGATCTAAATTTATTATCACAATTAAAAGCTATTTGTAGTTTCATACATCAAAATTTTTATCTTCAAAAACATCATCAAATAATAATTTATCATCATCATTTACATTCATTTTCTTAAATCATATATTGTTTGAAACTAAAGTAGAAGAAATAAAGGGAATTTTATTGTGGTAATTTCAAAATGATAAATAGTATTAACCTGAGTTCAATTTTTAGGTAGTGTATCAATTGACTTAAGAATAGTTTGAGTCTATTCTAAAATCATTTCAACTTTTTCTTTGATATTGTACTTGTCTAAAACAGCTTTACTTAAAGGGAGTCCTTTAGAACTTCCAATTGTTATACTTGCTATTTCCATACCAAGTAATTTATAGCATTAATTCTATTACACAAAGTTTTTATTGTAGTAATGTCAAAGTTATTTAAGCTGACTTATGTCATATTTTTGGTCTGTATTTCAAACTAAATTTGCATCAGTTAAGTATATAAATAATGAACGTTTTATTGTTAACCGATTATTCTAACAATGCTTGTGTAGCACACAAGTATGTTTTTAACCTGTTGAAAGGTCAACAGGTCAATTATTCTTTGGTTAATGCATATAATATTGAACAAACTAATCAGCTTTTAAAAAAGCAAAATAGCCTTCAAAAAAACGTTCAGCAATTAAGTAGTTTTTTAGAATCTTTATCAACTTTGTCCTGCATAGAAGAAAAGGGGAATTTGCTGGACGTGGTTAGAAAATTAATACTTCAATTAGACATTAACCTTGTTGTTATGGGAGCACAAGGTCAATCAACAAATAAGAGAGTAAGTTTAGGAAAAAACACTAACGAAATAGCAACCAAAGTTAAATGCCCTGTTTTGGTAGTTCCTGAACATACACCTATTAAAACTCCAATAAAAATTAATTTTCCTATAGATTATAAAGATAGGATTCATACCAACTGCATTTCTAAGATTCAAGACCTTCCTAATTGGGAAAATATGCAAATTACCATTCAAGAAGTAAATTCTTCAGATGAAAATTCAAGTCAACGTCAATCTCATGAAATACTTACAGATACATTACAAATGGTAAAACCTAAATTCAAATCAACCTTAATTATTGACTATGCTCAATTAACAGAAAATTCTGATATGGTTTTTGTAGCCGCCAAAAATTTGAAAATTTGTAATGCTATATTTAATCAATTGAACCAAGATAATAGTCAACAAATTAGCCCCAAACCTCTTCTTGTTTTGCACGCCTAAACATACATCTTCATGGTTATTTTCTTACGACTACCAAAATTTTGATCTTTTTCAGCTTAAAGACTTATTAAACTAAGTAATTCAACTCATTTGAAATCATTAGCTTTGCAAGAAAATTTTTTATGCAAAGTAATTTTAGTCTTGGTTTTTTATTTTGTTTGTTGATTCTATCTTGTTCTAAAAACGATCAGGTAGCCGAAGAAATTGCAGCTATCCCCGTTGAAATAGAAACCAACCGCTTTGACCAAGAATTTGCTTCTGCCACGCCTTCCAGTCTTACCCAGCTTAGAAACAATTACCCCATGCTTTTTTCTGAAGAGGTGCCCAATGAAGCTTATATTGAAAAAATGAAAGATACGCTTCAAGCAGAAATTAATACAGAAGTAAGTAAAGCATTCCCTTCCTTAGAAGGCGAACAAGCCGAATTAGAAAAATTCTTTCAGCATTTAAAGTATTATTTTCCTCAAATTCCTACACCTAAAATCATTACCTTAGCTGAAGAAGTGGACTACAGAAATAAAGTGATTTTAAATGAAGATATACTTTTGATTTCCTTAGATAATTACCTGGGAGAGGAGCATCACTTTTATGAAGGTTTTGCTAGTTATTTGGCTAGGTTACAAAATCCAGATTATCTGATTTCTGATGTAGCTCAAGTGTATGCTGAAAAATTAGTACCAAGAAGCACTTCAAGAAAATTCTTATCCACCATGGTGTATCACGGAAAAATCCTATACATTAAAAGTTTATTACAGCGATTTCAGGAACCTCATTTTGCTTTTGATTATACCTCAGCTGAATTGGATTGGGCGTATGCTAACGAAGCACAAATCTGGAAATATTTTGTAGAAAAATCCTTATTATACAGTTCAGACCAAAAACTGAAAGAACGTTTTATTAATATTGGACCTTATTCTAAATTTTACTTGGAATTAGATAATGAAAGTCCACCGCGACTTGGTCAATTTATTGGCTACCGAATTGTGGAAGCATTTATGGATAAAAATGAAATTAGCCTGGAAGAAATGCTAACTTTAGAAGCTGAAGAAATATACAATAAATCAAATTACAAACCCAGAAAATAATGAGTTCAAAAAAATCAACCATACAAGTCAACGTAGAAACCGATGAAAATAACATCCCAGAAAACTTAACTTGGTCTGCCCAAGATGGTGGGGTTGAAAACGAAGAAGCTAAAGCGGTTATGCTTTCGCTTTGGGATCACCACAACCAAGAAACACTTAGAATTGATCTTTGGACAAAAGATATGCCCATGGATGAAATGAAAAAGTTTTTCCATCAGACCTTAGTAACCATGAGTGATACCTACTACCGCGCCACTAATGATGAAAAAATGACGGAAACCATGAAGGATTTTTGCGATTATTTTGCTGAAAAATTAGACCTTAAAAAAGAGTAAATGACACAGTCCTTGATTTTTGTTTACAACGCTAAGAGTGATCCAAAAAATCAATGCTTAGATTTTGCCCACAAAATCCTGAAGCCTTCTACTTACGATTGTAATTTGTGTGCACTTACGCATGGAAAATTGACCGAAAAAAGAAGCTGGAGAAAATTCAAAGAAAATACTTCTATTGAAATGAAATTCCTTCACAAGGATGAATTTGAAAAACAATTTTCTTCAAAATTTTTACCGAAGTACAATTTTCCTGCTGTTTTTTACCAAAATCATTACGACTTAGAAACTTTGCTCAATAATCAACAGATTAATAAATTTCAAGAGACACAAGAATTAATAACAGCAATCTCAAAGCGATTGGCTTTAGATTGAATATAATAGTATAGAAAATGGATGCATATATAATAGACGGAATTAGAACACCAATTGGAAATTACAAAGGAACTTTATCACCCGTAAGAGCAGATGATTTAGCCGCTTTAGTAATTCAGGAGTTGGCCAATAAAAACCCAGCTATACCAAAAGATGCTTATGATGATATTATCATGGGTTGTGCTAATCAGGCAGGCGAAGACAATAGAAACGTAGCAAGAATGGCCTCATTATTGGCTGGTTTGCCTCATAGTGTTCCTGGAGAAACCGTAAACCGACTTTGTGCAAGTGGGCTTTCGGCCATTATTCACGCCAATAGAGCCATTAAAGCTGGAGATGGCGATTTGTTTATTGCGGGTGGGGTTGAGCACATGACACGCGGACCTTACGCCATAGCCAAGCCATCATCAGCCTATGGAAATGATGCTAAAATGTACGATACAAGCTTTGGATGGCGATTTGTCAATCCAAAAATGCATGAAATGTATGGCACCGATGGAATGGGTAGAACGGCAGAAAACTTAGTTGAAATTCATGATATCTCCAGAGAAGATCAGGATGCTTTTGCCTATTATTCACAAATGAAAGCAACCAAAGCACAAGAAAATGGGAGGCTTGCTAAAGAAATTATTTCCGTTAGTATTCCACAGCGAAAAAAAGACCCTATCATTTTTTCTAAAGATGAATTTGTAAAACCAAACACTCAACTAGAAATTTTAGCTAAACTAAGACCTGCATTCAAAAAAGAGGGGAGTGTTACTGCGGGAAATTCTTCAGGCTTAAACGATGGTGCTGCCGCTACTTTAATTGCTTCAGAAAAGGCAGTTAAAGATTATGGGCTAAAGCCTATGGCTAAAATCATTAGTTCTGCGGTAGTAGGTGTAGAACCAAGAATCATGGGTATTGGCCCTGTTGAAGCTTCGAATAAAGCCTTAGCTAAAGCAGGTTTGACCATGAACGATATGGATATCATTGAGCTAAATGAAGCATTTGCCGCACAATCCTTAGCCTGTATAAGAGCTTGGGGACTAAAAGACGATGACCCAAGAATTAACCCTAATGGAGGCGCTATTGCTATTGGTCACCCACTGGGCGTAACTGGTGCAAGAATTGCTTATTCTGCCGCGCTAGAACTTCAACTCACCCAAAAAAAATACGCCTTAGTTACACTTTGCATCGGCGTTGGCCAAGGATACGCCGCTGTGATTGAACGTGTTTAATCTAGTTTTTAGTCATGCTGAGCACAGGGAAGTCCTGAAAGGGTAACGATTAGTTATGGTGATAGAAGGAGTTTAAAAAGTATTCATAGAATTGAATTGCCTGTTATCATTTTCGGTAACAGGTTTTTTTTGTTCAAATAAACTACAATTACTTATTTGTTTCAAGTTCGAGCTTGCCAACACAGAGCGAAGTCGAAGTGTCGAGAACCACTCAAGACCAGATTACGACTGAATTCCTGTCAATGGTTTGAGGTGCTCTTAAAAAAACTAGACAATCAATAGTTTATATTAAACGGGCTAAGGTTTTTGTAGCCGCTTCGCTCTAAACCCTCTACCCTCAGCCTAACAACCGCAAAGAATTAATTCAAAATTCATAATTTAAGATTTATAATTTTCTAGCACTCGCGCCTAAACTAAATTACCACTGAGACACCAAGGACACGAAGAATAATGTTACATTAATTTAAAATTTATAATTCAGAATTTATAATTTGCTAGAAGCCAGCTATTTCTTCAAGTAGATAGAGGTAGTCTTTACGGTTTTCAACAAAGTCTAATTCAGAAATATCTATAATTTTCACCTTTAAAAACTGCTGATTTTTAATGAAATTTAAATAGCCTTTGTTTAGGTTTTCAAGGTATTCAGGTTGAATTTCTTGTTCGTAACCACGTCCGCGTTTTTTGATATTACTCAGCAATCGTTCGGTGTTTTGGTAGAGGTAAATGTAGGCATCAGGTTTAGGTAATTCTTTGTACATGATATCAAAAACCTTCTTGTACAATCGGTATTCATCTTCCCCTAAAGTAACTTGTGCAAAAATTAAGGACTTGTAGAAGTCGTAGTCGGCAACAGCAAAATCAGAAAATAATTCAAATTGCGATATATCATCCAAGAGTTGTTGGTGTCTGTCGGCTAAAAAAGACATTTCCAACGGAAAAGCATAACGAATATGATCCTTGTAAAACTTGGGTAAAAAGGGATTATCTTTAAAGCGTTCAGGAATAAATTTGGCATTGTAATCATGGGCAATACTGCTTGCTAAACTGGTTTTTCCAGCCCCAATATTTCCTTCAATGGCCAAGTACTGATGTTGAATTTCTGGCAGTTGAGGTAGGTTTAATTGGAGTCCGTTTACTTTTTGAATAGAAGATGATTTCAACTGTGAAAAATAATCAATAATGGAAGTTTTTAATTGAGGGTGCTTAAGTTTTGGGGCAATATCTTTCAGCGGAGCCAAAACAAAATCACGTTCAGTTAATTTAGGATGCGGAATAATTAATGTTTCACTCTGGCGACATTCATCACCATAAAACAAAATGTCTAAATCAATACTTCGGTTGGAATATTCGCCACTTGGCAATCTTGTCCTTCCTAAATCAAGTTCAATTTCAAGCAACTCTTTCAGGCATTTTTCAGCAGAAAAAATAGTCTCAATTTCAATGCAGGCATTCAAAAAAGCATTTCCTTTAAAGCCCCAAGCAGGAGTTTCATAGACTTTAGAAACTTGCTTAATACTACCTAAACGCTCAAAAATCTGGTTGATAGATTGTTGCAAAAACAACTCCCTATTGCCCAAATTACTTCCTAATGAAATGAATACTTTAGTGTGATTTTCCAAGCTTTTGGTATTAATTGAACAGTTTAAAATTGAATGGTCAAAAATAAGAATTGTTCGTATAGATGCTAATTTTTTTGAGATTAAATTTCGGAAATTGATGTAGTATTCAGCTTTTCACACTTCTAAAAAACAAAATATTCAAGAATAGGATTTAACTATTTTTAAATTTGTTTTCTTTAAAATTATTAATTAATATTATAATCAAATATTATTATGATTTTGTCCAAACATACATATACACACACACACACAGCGATACTGGATTTTCAGTTTTCTGCATTGTTATGAGTTTACTTAGTTTTTTTATTAAGAAATGACCGATTTAACGAAATACTTCATTAAATATAAATAACTTTAAACTTTAATAAAATGAGAAAATTAAATATAAATATTTTGCAAGCCTTTATTCTTTTGTTTACAATAAGTGTTTTTTTTATTAGTTGTACTGATGATTCTGATACAATATATGAAAATGAAGAGGTTGATTTTAAAATGAGGGAATCAAATTACGTGACTTGGGGGGATGTTGATGTAGAAAAAATATTAGATTCTAATACTAGTGAAAGTTTTATTACAAATACTTATGGTGATTTAGTTTATGATAGTTTTGAATTAGTTAAAGATTTTGGCCTTACAGATGGTGACTTAGAAAAAATGTTTTCAATCAATTCAGATGATTTTAGGTCAATGGATAGAGACATTATAGATAATTTACCTATTGAAGATCAAGCTAATATTTTTTTAGGAGGATTGTTGATTAGAATCCACTTAGAATCTATTGGTAATGCAAATCCAAACATAACTAATGGTAATATAACGGGTGAGCAAATTGTTGATTGTTTTGTAGAAGCAACAGGTGTAGCAGCAGGTGTTGCGTTAGTTTCAGGACTTGTAAATCAAACTTTAACGGGGACACAACTTGTAGCTGCATTTAAGCAAGTAGTAAAAAAAGTTGGACCAAGAACTCTTGGAGCTGTTGGGCTAGCCTTAATGGCTGCTGAATTTTCATGGTGTATAACTAGAGCTTAACTTTGAAGTTATGGATTTTTTTTATAAACACTGGGCAACATTTATTATTTATATTCCTTTTGGTGTGTTAATTCTATTTACTTTATTTAAAAGTAAAGGTAGCATGAAAACTTTAGATTTTAAGTTGATTATTAATAGTTTATCAATATTTTATTCAATTGTATTAATTCCAATCGTTGTATATATATTAATAGATTACAATTTCGAAAAGAAATTTATACAAATAATAATAGATGTTTTATTAATATTGATTTTAATTTTTAGTGTAATAAATGTTCTAAAAAAATTTTTTTCAACAAAAAATAAATAGGTGTTTGTAAGGGTAGATGCAAGTGTTACCATTTTAACCTTAGGTCTAGCAAATTTGTTTAGTTAAATTAATCAAGCCTTTGGTTTAAATTTTAAGCCAAAGGTTTAGTATGCTAATTTTTTTGAGATTAAATTTTGGAAATTGATGTAGCGTACTGCTGTTCATACTTATAAATTAAAACATTCAAAAATAGGATTTAACTATTTTTAAATTTGTTTGTTCAAAATTTTAATTAATATTGTGGTATAAATTTTATTATGATATTATCCAAACTCACACACACACACACACACAGCGATACTGGATTTTCAGTTTTCTGCATTGTTATGAGTTTACTTAGTTACATTTTTTTATTGTATTCAAGGAATTAATAAGCTAATAAAAAAGTAACTAATTAAAAATTAACATAATGAAAAATATAGTAAATTTATTCTTATTCATATTTACAACCATCTTTTTGATTTCATGTAGTGATGACACTAATGATGTTAGTTCTTTAACTACTAAAAGTGAAGACCTTATCACAATTGAACAGAGCTTTATAGTTGATGGATTACAACAAACTATGAGTGATGATGAGCTAGATTTTACAATAACTGCTACCTTTGATTTTGAAAATGAAAAAGTTGTAGAGTACAGATTATCTGATGATTTCTTAACTTATTATAATGTTACCCATGAAGATATTCACGCCTTTTTTATAAGAGAGATTAGTGAAAATTATATGGACTTAAATATCACCTCCACTAATCCAGATTATGAAATTTATTTATCAGGAGGAGATGATGATGATGAAACAATTTGTGATGTAAGACCAAAATCTCATTCTTGTTGTATGCATTTATGTGATGAAAGTCATTTAGATGCAGACGGTCAGCCCGATGAACATTACAACAGATGCCGAGGTAGATGTTGGGTGGATACTGGAGTTACAATTCTTACTCTAGGCTTAGCAAATTTGTTTAGTTAAATTAATCAAGCGTTTGGTTTAAATTTTAAGCCAAAGGTTTATTTTCTAAATTTTATAAAATGAAATATTTTAAATTTATTCTTTTTTTTATTTTTCTATACTCAATGACCTCTTGCCAGTGTATTCTTTTTAAACTATTTAACGAAGATGATAGTGCGGTAGATAGCCAGCAGATTTTTGAAAGTGAAAATAAACGAGTAGTTTTTTTACCTATGGTACATTTAGGCAAAAAAGATTACTTTAAAGAGGCCAAAGCATTTGTTGATTCTTTACGGGATAGTGGCTACCATGTCTATCATGAAGGAATGTATTTGAGAGAAGATATAACCGAGGAAGAAAAAGATGTTTATTTGAGAAAATTTAGGCGCGAGTTAGGTTTTTTTCCTAGTGATGATTATTCTGATCCTAGAAACAAAAGTTTACCGCGATGCTTTAAAAAATACATAGGGCAATCCCTAGAAAATACAGGCATAAACCCAGAAACTGATACTAATATTGATTACGAAATAACTGAGCTCATAGATAAGTATGAAGATGATCGTAAAGAAATAAAATTGGATGAATGTGACTTTAAAACAGCTTTTAATGAAAAATATAAGTGTAGCAAAGGGGTGAATCAAATACTCTATAAAGAAATAAGAAATAATAAAATAATTGATGAAATACTTAAAAGTGAACATGATAAAATACTTCTTGTTTTTGGTAAAGGACATTTTTATGCAGGAATTGATGGATTGACTAAAAAAGGATTTGAATTAAAAACTGATATATCAAATCTTTATTAAATCTTAGGCTTTATGTTTTTTGAATTTAGCTTTTAATACAACCCCAACACCAATGTAATACACTAAATTATTAATAGTCTTTCTTTTACTCTCCACATTAAGCTCATGTAGGTACATGATATTTAAAGCATTTGGTGAAGATAAAAGTGCTGTAGCTAAATATCAAATTTATGAAAGTGAAGACAAGCAAGTGGTCTATTTACCTATGGTACACGTAGGTAGGGGCGATTATTTTCCTGAAGTAAAAAAGTTTGTAGATTCAATGCGAAACAATGGCTTTCATGTTTTTTATGAAGGAATATATCTTAGAGAAGATATAACTGAGGAAGATTGGGATATTTATATCAGAAAGTTTAGAAGAGAGATGGGACATGCGCCAACCGACAGTTATGCAGACCCTGATAATAAAAGTCTCCCAAGATGGCTTAAAAAATATGAAGGACAAACTCTAGAAAATACAGGCATAAATCCAGAAACCGACACCAATATTGATTTTGAGTTGACCGAATTGATTGATACGTATGAAGAAAAATACAAAGAAATTCAATTAACAGATTGTGATTTTGAAACTCCTCTCCTTGAAAAATACAAATGTAGTAAAGGTACAAACTTTTTGATGGCTAATGAATTAAGCGATATAAAAGTAGTTAATGAGATAGTAAAACAGAACACAATAAAATACTTTTACTTTTTGGGAAAGGTCATCAATATCATTTTTCACCCAAGATATATAAAAGGGGATTCAATCATATTCACGAAGAATCAGGAAAATTAACTGTTTATTTAAATAGGATGAATTTTGTACATTACTTCAACAAAACCCATTTAGAAAATGATAGTTTAGATGAAGATTTGGACTTATACATGGGGGCTAATATTGATTATGAAACAAATAAGATATTACGTTTTTAGTATTCAGAAGATTTTTAAAAAAATATAGAATTAAAAGAGGAGAGATTTACCTTTTTCTCAAAGATGAATTTGGAGATGATTTTTTAGACCTAAATATAAATAGTACAAACTCTACTTACGAATCATTATTTATATGTGATTACCAAGATGAAGGAATTTTATCAAATTCATGTTGCCTAAATCAATGTGAATTAGTTGAAGAGAAAGATGTAGCTAAATTTTCTAAAAGTGAGTTATACGCTTACAGAAGGTGTAAAGTTAATTGTTGGTTTGATATAATTGAAAAAATAATTTATAAAGCTATTAACTCTGGAGAGTTAGGGAAAAAAGATGTGAATTAAATGTGTAAGGATACACTAAAACACTAAAATTAATTACTGTTTTTTA
>SL_7KL_010_BRINEDRAFT_10000328_pt1 | contig 22301 bp, 22 predicted proteins | sample SodLak_010_BRINE_FD_10663 | JGI IMG/M metagenome (IMG submission 10663)
CATCATGTCGGTTGGCGTGACATTGGATGTTGATTGCGACAGGGAGTGAGGCAATATGCATAGGGTAGGTGTTGATCTTCACACCCACGCACGTCGTTTCTCCACCAACGCCCATAGGCCCTACGCCGAGTTCATTAATTTCTTGTAACAATGTATTTTCTAAATCATTTAACATAGAATCTTCATTCTCGTCCGCTAAATCTCTTAGAAGGGCTTCCTTTGCTAAAAGGGCAGATTTTTCTAGATTCCCACCGATCCCAATACCTACAATAATAGGGGGACATGGTTTCCCACCGGCATTAAAAATGGTATCTTTCACAAGTTTTTTGACGCCTTTTATACCGTCTGAAGGTTTTAACATGACAACTTTACTCATGTTTTCACTTCCAGCCCCCTTCGCCGCAATCTTAAATGTTATTTTATCGCCCTTAACCAAAGAAGTGTGAATAATAGCGGGGGTATTATCTTTTGTGTTTTGACGCTCAAAAGGATGATTGACAACACTTTTTCTTAAGTAGCCTTCCTTATAAGCTTGGCGGACCCCTTCGTTGATAGAATCATCTAAATCTCCATCAATATAAACATCTTGACCAATTTGAGCGAATACAACAACGACACCTGTATCTTGGCATAAAGGGTTTATCCCTTTTTTCGCAATAGCTTGGTTTTCTATAATATCATCCATGATTGATTTTGAAAGTTCATTTTTTTCTTTATCTCTCGCTTTTTTAAGCGTAACTACAAATGAATCTTCCAATTCATAATTGATTTTTAATAAACTTTTTTTAATAGCCTGTGTAATCGATTCAGGCTTAATTTTTCGCACTTAAATCACCTCAATATAGGACCTAAAATCATTATAACATACCGCTATAAAAGGATGAAAACCCTTTTATATATTTAATGTATTTTTACTTGCACAAGTTCATACCTTTTGATATAATGACTTAGCGATAAACTTACTATGATGTCACAATCATGGCGGAAGGAGAATTATAATGAAAAAAGACATTCATCCTAAGTATAAAAAGGTGAAAGCAGTTTGTACAACTTGCGGAAACGAGTTTGAAACAGGATCTGTACTTGATGAGGTTCGTGTTGATACATGTTCCAATTGTCACCCATTTTATACAGGAAAACAAAAACACGGAAAAACAGCTGGCCGTGTCGAGCGTTTTAATCAACGTTATGGCTTAAAAAAAGACAATAAATAATGACTAAAAAGGCCACGTTAAAGTGGCCTTTTCCATTCTTAGTATCTAAGGGGGATTTGTGATGCCGAACCGATTAAAAGAAGGATCTATTGAAATAATCACCGGCCCTATGTTTGCTGGTAAAACTGAAGAATTGTTAAGGCGTATTAAACGATTAGAATATGCGAAAAAGAATATTATATTATTCAAACCGGTTATAGATAATCGTTATGCTGAAAATGAAGTGGTTTCCCATAACAAAAACAAAGCGCAATCTATCAATATTCAAACCGCTGAAGAAATATTAAAACATGTGAATAAAACCATCGATGTTGTTTGTATTGATGAAGTGCAATTTTTAGATGAAGCCGTCGTAAAAGTTATTGAACATTTAGCGAATAATGGGATTACAGTAATCGTTAGTGGCCTTGATACTGATTTTAGAGGAGAGCCATTTTCGATGATGCCTACCTTGTTATCATTAGCTGAACGGGTGTATAAGTTATCTGCTATTTGTTTAAAGTGTGGTCAACCCGCAACAAAAACCCAACGTATTATTGATGGAAAACCCGCTAAATATTTTGATCCTATTGTATTAATTGGCGCTGAAGAAAACTATGAGGCAAGATGTCGAAGCTGTCATAGAGTTTATAGAAAACCAACACCTTATAAAGGAAAAATAACTTAGTGGATTCAACCCATAAAAAATACATGCGTCTTGCCATAGAAGAAGCATCAAAAGCAGCGGATAAATTAGAAGTACCTGTAGGCGCAATCATCGTCTATGAAAATGAAATTATTGGCAGAGGCCATAATTTAAGAGAAACCTTGAATTTGAGTAAAGCACATGCTGAGATGATTGCGATTGAAGAAGCAAACCATCATTTAAAATCTTGGAAATTGGATCATTGTACGATGTATGTAACGTTAGAACCCTGTCCTATGTGCACAGGCGCAATCATTCTTTCAAGAATTAAGAATGTATATTATGGTGCTACCGATCATAAAAATGGGGCTTTAGCATCGGGTGTTAATATGTTTGAAGGCGATTACTCGCATAAAGTATCGATCACTGGTGGGATATTAAAAGAAGAGATAAGCACCATGATGAAAAGTTTTTTTAAGACTTTACGGAATCAATAAAATATTGTATAGTATATTAGGAAATGATCTCTTATCAATCATCTCCATCCAATAAGTGACGGTGAACCAGGTCAGGCCGGGAACGGAGCAGCCTTAAACTTGTTATTTATGTGGGTGGAGATGCTTGATGAGAGATTTTCTATTATAAAAGAAGGGGTTCAATATGGAATTAAAACCTGGTAAAAAAGCAATCTTTTTAGACTTAGATGGGACAATCATCGATCACGAAAGCTATAGTATTTCTCCCTTAACCAAACAAGCCATCAAAGAAGCGCAAAAAAACGGTCATTTGGTTTCTATAGCCACAGGCCGTCCACCATCTTTATTTTATGGAATACCAGAAAAATTATCTATCAATAGTGTGATTGCGGCAAATGGTCGTTATGTTAAACACGAAGATAAAATCCTTTATGAAGATGTTATTGATCGAAAAATACTAGATTCCTTTGTGGAATATGTTCAAAAATTAGGGATTGATCTTGCGTTTATCTCAGGAGAAAAATATGCGATGAATGATCATTTGACAGATCTACCTGAAAAGTTTTCTAATAATTTTAATTTAGAAATTCCCACCGTCATAAAAGATTTTCACAAAAACCATAATGTTTTACAAATGGTTATGTTTTATGATGGGGATAATCTAGATCACTTTAAAAAAGCTTTCCCTGAACTTGATTTTAATCTGTCATGCGAGTATGGGATCGATATAAATTATCAAAAAGGCATGAAAGATATTGGGGTTAAAAAATTGATTGAGCATCTTGGGATCGATATTAAAGACACCATTGCGATTGGGGATGGATTTAACGACCAATCAATGATTGAATTAGCCGGGGTCGGCGTTGCGATGGGTAATGCTTATGAACCCGTTAAAAAATCCGCTGATATGGTCACAAAACCAGTCAGTGAAGATGGTGTCTACCACGCGTTTAAAACCCTTGGAATCATTTAAAGAAATGGCAATGCCTTTACGTTTACATTCAAGCCATTTCATAATAAAATAACACTGAAATAGGTGATGAATATGTATGATGTAATAGTAATTGGTGGCGGACATGCAGGCAGTGAAGCTGCTTTGGCCGCCGCTAGAATGAATAAAAAAACCCTGCTTGTCACAGGGAACATAGATTATATCGCATCAATGCCTTGTAACCCTTCCATTGGAGGCCCTGCTAAAGGCATTGTTGTAAGAGAAATAGATGCACTTGGAGGAGAGATGGGTTTAAATGCTGATCAAACCCAAATCCAAATGCGTCTTTTAAACTATTCAAAAGGTCCAGCCGTAAGAGCCTTAAGAAGTCAATCGGATAAATTGTTATATCCTAAGCGAATGAAAGAAACCATTCTTTCACAAAAAAATTTAGAAACGTTAGAAGAGTATGTTGAAAAACTGATTATAGAAAATAATAGTGTTTTAGGCGTGCAAACAAAATCAGGCAAGATTTTAAAAGCGAAAAAAACAATCGTTACAACAGGGACATTTTTAAATAGTTTAATTTTAGTAGGAGATCAAAAAACTTCAGAAGGTCCAGAAAAACAAAAACCGTCTACTGGTCTATCGCCTCAACTAAAAAAACATGGGTTTACTTTAAGTCGATTAAAAACAGGGACCCCTCCTAGAGTGAAAAAAGATACTATCGATTATTCTAAAACAACCATTCAACCAGGGGATGAAACATTAAGATACTTTAGCTACTATAACGAACATCCTTACGATATTAAAGCTCAGCATCCGTGCTACTTAACCTATACCTCTTTAAAAACGCATGCGATTATTAATGAAAACTTGAATAAATCATCCATGTATAGTGGTGTAGTAGAAGGGGTTGGCCCTAGATATTGTCCATCCATTGAAGATAAACTTGTTAGATTTAACGACAAACCGAGGCACCAAATCTTCTTAGAACCCGAAAGTCAATTTACCGATGATATTTATATCCAAGGTTTTTCTACCTCTATGCCTCATGATGTACAAGAAGAAATGGTGAAAAGCATTCCGGGTTTAGAACATGCAAAAATCACTCAATATGCTTACGCTATTGAATATGATGCGATTGACGCAAGACAACTTTGGCCTACTTTAGAAACCAAACCACTTAAAAACTTATATTTAGCAGGACAAATCAATGGAACGTCTGGATATGAAGAAGCTGCGGGTCAAGGCTTGATGGCAGGCATTAACGCTTCATTAGCGGTTGAAGAAAAGTCACCTTTAATCTTAAGAAGAGATGAAGCGTATATAGGCGTTTTGATTGATGACCTTGTTACTAAAGGAACCATTGATCCTTACCGACTTTTAACATCAAGAGCGGAACACCGTTTGTTATTAAGGCATGATAATGCTGATAGTAGGTTATTAGAAAAAGGGTACGATGTTGGTTTAGTAAACGAAGAAAAGTATCAAAAATATATCCAAAAGCAAAATGATATCAAAGTACTTAAAGAAAAACTACAAGCTTTCTTTTTATATCCAAAAGCAGAGACACTGAAAAAACTTGAAACAATTCATACAACCCCAATTAAAGGAAAGACATCATTTTATGATTTATTGAAAAGACCTGAAGCGAACACACAAGACGTGTTGGTGTTTGATGAAGGACTTAACGTCTTTTCCAAAGAAGTAATGGAACAAGTAGAAATTGATATTAAATATGAGGGGTATATAAAAAAAGCAAGAACCCAAGCAGATAAACTTAAAAGACAAGAGTCGTATTCAATTCCTAAAGAAATCGATTATGCTAAGCTAAGTAATTTAGCGCATGAAGCAAGAGAAAAATTGATTAAAATTAGACCATTAACACTTGGACAAGCCTCTAGAATTAGTGGAGTCAACCCTAGTGATATAGCAATTCTAAGTGTGCACTTAAAAACATTGAATGCGCAAAAACACTAACTTAAACGGAATGTCTTAGGCATTCCGTTATTTTATTTTAAAAGCATACCGATTGTGATAAAATGAGTTCAAGGTGATAATAGTGGACTTTAAAAAACTTATAGCCTCTTCATTAGGCATTCAATTAACCAACCATCAACTCAATCAGTTTGAACTATACTTTGAAACCTTAGTTGAATGGAATCAAAAAATGAATTTAACAGCGATCACAGAAAAAGAAGCGGTTTATCATAAACATTTTTATGATTCGCTTTGTTTAATTAAGGCTTATTCATTAAATGATCAAAATATTTTAGATGTAGGAAGTGGTGCTGGTTTTCCGAGTATCCCTTTAAAGATAGTTTACCCGCAATTAAAAATTACCATTATTGATGCGTTAAAAAAACGCATAACATTTTTAGATACATTAGTTAATAAATTGGATTTAAAAGGCGTTAATCTCATCCATGGTAGAGCTGAAACATTCGACGCTAAAGAAACTTTTGATATTGTAACTGGAAGAGCAGTAGCAAAACTCAATGTTTTAAGTGAACTTTGTCTACCATTCGTTAAAGAAAACGGATATTTTTTAGCTTATAAAGGGTCTGATGTCAAAGAAGAAATTGACCAAGCAAAAAATGCAATAACTATATTAAAAGGAAATATTATAAAAAGTATTCAGTTCAAAGTATTTAATGAACAAAGAGCAATCATTGTTATCCAAAAACTAAGTAAAACCCCCAAAAAATATCCAAGGCAATTTAAAAAAATTAAGTCTAATCCTTTATAAATAGTGGTGATGCATTATGGATGCAAGTTTTAATTTAAATCAAGAACGACAGTTCCAAATCTACAAAATGGAATCTGAACATTTAAGAAAGAAAACTATTATTATAAATATTATTCTTTTGGTACTGCTTTTTCCAATTGTATCGACTTTATATGTATATGATGTCGGTTTTTTAGATATTTCAATCTATATATTAACCTTTTTATTTTTAATTGTTGTGAATCTTGTTTTTTATCATTACATTCACCTACTACCCAACATCCGACTATCAATGTATATTACTGCGATTGGTCTTTACATCATTACCAATTCGTTTATATTAGATATTTCTACGCCTAGTGTTTTTACAATGCTTTTTTTAACGTATGCAATTATTTCTATATATCAAGATTTTAAAATATCTATTTTCAACAGTGGATTATTGTTTTTAAGCGGTCTTGTCATCCTTTTTATATACTCAGATATGTTCTTAGTTAGCGATCCACTCTCTCCAATCATTCTTTATGTATTTTCATTCTTGGTCATATTTATTGCTCTATTATTGGTTTCATCATTTGTACTCATTAAACGAAAAAACCATTTTTATCAACAAGTCTCTGAAGCCAAAGAAAACGAATATAAATATATCGAACTTTTATTTAAAATTCAAGAAAAATATCGCGAAAACACAACTAATTACGAGTCATATTATGAAAAATTAGAATCATTTAGCGAAGTGTTAAGTAATACAATAGGAATGGAAAATATTTTTAAAGAGAGAATAGCTGTGTTAAAAGATTTAGGTAAACTCAAAACAAAAACTGTTTATAAAAAATATTCAGATTATACACTCCCTGACCTTGAAGAACTCAAACAAATGGAAATAACCACCCACAAAAAAATTTCTTATATTGCATTTAAGATGGCACAAGCTTCAAAGATAAAACCAGAACAAAATGAACTTTTATTTGAAAAAAGTCTACCAACTTTAAACGATATAGAGGATGATTTAGATGTTAAAGTAACGGTTTTTTCTGTCTTTTATTTACTATTAAGAATCGGGGGTTTTTACATTGAGCCATTATCTCATGATGAAATAATGACTATAATTAGTAGTGAATCCTTTAACGGTTTGGTGGATGAANNTGTATTAAGCGTTGCTTTGNACAATAAAGAATCTTTTGAAAATATTATCACCAAGTACTACAAAAGTGGTGATGTAAAATGAAAGATTTAATAAGAAAAATTCAACGAAGTGAATTTCTAACATTAAATGAGTTGTTAAGAGTCAAAGTAACAGTTGTTATGTTTTTCTTGTTGTTTTTTGGCGCGTTTATTATACCTATTTCATTCTTTGAAAACCTAGGNTTAGGAATAAGAATTATTGTACCAACAACGTTTATATTGCTATTTACTATAACTTTCTTGTTATTGATGTTTGATAAATCACGAGTCGCCATGCATTTTAGTATATACACTTTTATTGGACTGACCGTGTATTATGTTGGTGGTTCGGGTCAATTATATGGCTTCTTTTTACTTTTTATTACTTTAACGGTTATCATATTCTTTCAAGATATTACAACCTATATTATCTACGGTGGAGCATTAACTATTTACGGAGTAATCTTTATTCAAATTAGTGAAGAAGTTATTATAAATCTACCAGACGAGCTTGTTGGGTTCTCAGCAAGCATTTATCAAATAATATTAATTGCCTTTTTTGTCATTTATTTACTTCAGTTCATATTGACTGATACATTTAACGAAAGTTTAAACGAGGATTACTTAAAAACATCAAAAGCCAACAAACTATATTTAGATTATATCGTGAAATACACACGAGAACTACAAGATAGAAATGATGTAACACCCTTACAAGAAGATAACAAATTCAAAAAAACTACACGTGATTTGGCTGTATTAATTAATCAAGAATTAGCTGAACCATCCGATAATATTGAAGAAGTAGTTGAGTACTATTTTTTCATACATAAATACGAACTGAAAAGAATTTTGAAAAGCGAAAATATTAGCAAATCAGCATTAAAATATGCAAAATCATTTGAGAAATTTAGAATAGATCGAAATAGTGATTTATTAAGTCTTTGCTTTAAAACAGAATTTCAATTACGAGACGGTTTGTCAGTCTATATACAAAGATATAACCAAAAAATCGACAAGTTATTTACCAATAGAACAAACAAAATAATCGCTTTATCAATAATCTATTTAATATTAAACAACCAAATAACCCAAGTGGATCAATGGGGAAGAGTTAATAAAATATTAAACCATGATGAAATTTTAAAATTAGTAAATAATAAAGATATAAGAGAATTTTTAACATTTGAAGATGTTAATTTCATATCAAAAAATGCTCAAGTATTCAAAGAAACACTATAAATAATGAACAAGTATAATATTTACGAGGTGTAACATGGGAAAAATTTTAGCAGTAAGCAATCAAAAAGGCGGAGTTGGCAAAACTACAACCAGTGTAAATTTGGCCAGTTCGCTATCTTATTTAGGTAAAAAAGTACTGTTAGTTGATGTTGATCATCAAGCTAACGCAACCACTTTTATGGGTGTTAACAGATCTAATTTAGAATATACTGTTGCGGATATATTTATGGAATATATTAGTATAAATCAAGCTGTTGTATCTATAGATAGTGTCAATGTAGATATATTGCCTGCTCGTTTTGAGATGTCGAATATTGAAGGAAAAATAATGAATCATCAAAACAAGGATTATATATTGTCAAATGCGCTTGAATTAGTTAGGGATAATTATGATTTCATTATTATTGATTGTCCGCCATCTTTGGGGATAGTTACACTCAATGCTTTAATCGCATCAGATAGTGTTCTTATACCAGTTCAGTGTGAATTTCTTGCTTTAGACGGATTAACTCAATTACTTAACACAATTAGATTAATTCAAAAGAAAATCAAACACACTCAGAGAAAATTAACGATAGAAGGTGTTTTATTAACAATGCTGGATACTAGAAGCAATATTGGTTACGAAGTAATAAATGAAGTAAAAACTTACTTTAAAGAAAAAGTGTTTAAAACAATTATCCCTAGAAATGTAAAAGTATCTGTTGCTCCGAGTTATGGATTGCCTGTTACAGAGTATTCGCCCAGATCTAAAGGTTCAATTAGTTATCAAAATCTGGCAAAGGAGATTGTAAGGAATAATGATAAAGAAAAATAAGGAATACCTTGGTAGAAAAATATTAGATTTAATAGAAGAAAATGATATAAAAATTGTTGATAATGAAGAAGTTTATGATATTGAGTTAGAAAGAATATCTCAAAATCCTAATCAACCGCGGACATACTTTAATGAAGCTTCGCTTAATGAGTTGGCAAGATCTATTGAAAAACATGGAGTTATTCAGCCAGTTATATTAAAACCTGAGAATGATGGCTTATTTACCTTAATTGCTGGTGAAAGAAGAGTAAGAGCCTCAAAAATAGCTAAAAAACAAACTATACCTGCTATAGTAAGAGACTATGATTTGAAAAATTCAATTGAATTATCCGTTTTAGAGAATCTTCAAAGAGAAGATTTAACTTCTATCGAAGAAGGTATAGCATATAAAACCATTACTTCAAAACTTGATATTTCACATGCTAAATTAGCAGAACAGCTTGGTAAAAGCCGTTCACATATTACGAATATGATTGGTTTAGTGAATCTTCCTGAATATATAATTAAAGCTTTAAATGAAGGAAAAATATCCATGGGTCATGCTCGAGTAATGAGTAAGATAAAAAGTACTAAAGTATTGGAATTATTATTTAATAAATTAATCAACAATAACTGGAGTGTTAGAGAGTTAGAAAAAGCTGTTAGGGATTTAAGAAATCAAAATGAAAATAACGTTTATAAAGATATTCGAGTTAGTAAGTTAAATAAAATCTTTAAAAACAGCTCTCAAGTTGATGTAAAAAATAACAAACTTATTATTGAATTTCAGAATAAAACTAAGCTCGATGATTATATTAATTCATTAATTGCTGGTGATGATAATGAATGAAAAGTTAGATTTAGGAACGAAAGTACATATGCGTAAAAAACATGCGTGTGGCAGTTTTATATGGGAAATAGTTCGGTTTGGTGCGGATGTTAAATTAAAGTGCTTAGGGTGCGGTCGTATCATTATGCTTGAAAGACCTAAGTTTATTAAAAACATTAAAAAGGTTATAGATAATGATGAATGAGTTAGTAAACAAAATTATTAAATTTAGAGATAGTAGAGGCTGGGATGAGACTGATACACCAGAAAATATGGTCAAGTCATTAGTGATAGAAGCGTCTGAGTTATTGGAAAATTTTCAATGGGGAGAAATTAGTTATAATCAGAAAAATGTTGAAGAAGAACTAGCAGATATTACTATTTTATTGTTAGCTTTAGTGCACGATTTGAATCTAGATTTAGAACAAATCGTGGACTTAAAACTCAAAAAAATAGCAAAAAAATATCCTGTTAAAAATTAGTCTTGCTTTTTGGGTTTAATTAGTATAAAATGTTACTTGCGTGTTTGGAGGGGTAGCGAAGTGGCTAAACGCGGCAGACTGTAAATCTGCTCCCTCAGGGTTCGGCGGTTCAAATCCGTCCCCCTCCACCAATATGGGCTATAGCCAAGTGGTTAAGGCATCGGACTTTGACTCCGACAACGGTGGTTCGAATCCACCTAGCCCAGCCATATTCATATTGGGAAAACTATTAAAATATATATTTCAACATTTTTTCATTTCTGTGTTGACATATCAATATTAAGGTAGTAAAATATTACTCGCACTTAAGTGTTGAATGGTGGGAGGGCCTGTAGCTCAGTCTGGTTAGAGCGCACGCCTGATAAGCGTGAGGTCGGTGGTTCAAGTCCACTCAGGCCCACCATTTAAAATGGGGCCTTAGCTCAGCTGGGAGAGCGCCTGCTTTGCACGCAGGAGGTCAGCGGTTCGATCCCGCTAGGCTCCACCATATTTTTCAGGAGGATTAGCTCAGTTGGGAGAGCACCTGCCTTACAAGCAGGGGGTCAGTGGTTCGAGCCCGCTATCCTCCACCATTTTTGCCGGAATAGCTCAGCTGGTAGAGCAACTGACTTGTAATCAGTAGGTCACGGGTTCGACTCCTGTTTCCGGCACCATTCTTCAAGTCCCGCTAGCTCAGTTGGTAGAGCATCTGACTTTTAATCAGAGGGTCAGAGGTTCGAATCCTCTGCGGGACACCACTTGCCTGAGTGGCGGAATTGGTAGACGCGTTGGACTTAAAATCCAATGGTAATTAATACCGTGCCGGTTCAAGTCCGGCCTCAGGTACCAAGTTTAACTTTATAGCCCTTATCTTGAATGTGCAACTCGAGAGGTGAACCGCCAATTTGTTTTTAGTTTTGTACTTCAAAACAAGGGTGGATATGGCGGTGTAGCTCAGTTGGTCAGAGCGTTCGGTTCATACCCGAAAGGTCAGGGGTTCGACTCCCTTCGCCGCTACCATTATGGACCCGTAGCTCAGTCTGGTTAGAGCTCCCGGCTCATAACCGGTTGGTCGCAGGTTCGAATCCTGCCGGGTCCACCAATAGAGTTGTTGTCACATTACTCGGAGGAATACCCAAGTCTGGCTGAAGGGATCGGTCTTGAAAACCGACAGGGCGTGCAAGCGTCGCGGGGGTTCGAATCCCTCTTCCTCCGCCATTGACAGTCCAATCTTTTACTGGTAAGATTATTGTAGCATTATTTTATATCGCGGGGTGGAGCAGTCTGGTAGCTCGTCGGGCTCATAACCCGAAGGTCGGAGGTTCAAATCCTTCCCCCGCAACCAAATAATATTTAAGGTCCTGTGGTGTAGCGGTTAACATGCCAGTCTGTCACACTGGAGATCGCGGGTTCGATTCCCGTCAGGACCGCCATTTTTTTGGCTCAGTAGCTCAGTTGGTAGAGCAATGGACTGAAAATCCATGTGTCGGTGGTTCGATTCCGCCCTGAGCCACCATCAAGTAAGTATTTTTAAGCCGATATCGGCTTTTTTTTATTTTTATAAATAAATTTAAAGTAATATACCTCTTTGGTCCGTATAAATATATATGAAGACCAAAAAAATTCGAAAGAGGTATAATTATTATGTTTTCAGAAAATTCTATGATTTCATTTAATTCACCAAGCAACTTTTTAAGTTTTTATGAAGGATTAAACATTAAAGATTGGAAAATGTCAGATGATTTTATTAATGACCGTGGTTATGCTATAAGAGACACAAGCTATGGCAAAACTTTTAAGAAACTATTTAATGACAAGCACTTATTTAGGAGAAAACTGTCAGTTGGTGAACTTGTTTCATTTGTTGATAACTTTTATTTGGTAAACAAATTGATGCTTATCTTAAAAGATATGCTTAGGGAAGATGAGTATAAAAAATTAAAATTATTTTCAGAATATAGAATTATTCTTTCTAAAAACAGACGTATAGATTTTATTTTAGAATATGAAGAAAGAATTTTGTTAATAGAGTTTAGGATATCTAATAGATTTCCGAATGTTTCAAGTATATGGCAACGTAAAGAGGCTGAACTGTTAATCTATAAGGAACTAATTAATAATTATTTACCTAAAAGAAAAGAAACATATATTTATGCATTTATTGGTATGCCTGAATACACAATGAATGCTCCTGTTGAAAAACATATAAATTATAATAATAACAACTTGGAACATTTAGCAAAATATATTAATATGTTTATAGTGTCTAATGAATATAGAGATTCTAAATAATTATTAATAGTTAGGGGATGTTGAAATGAACATTTTATTAGTAAACGATGATGGCATAAATTCTGACAGATTATTATTTACAAAAAACGTCTTAAAAAATTACGGAAAAGTATTAACAGTGGCACCGAGTTTGGAACAATCAGGTATGAGTTCTAGTATAACTATAGGTGATTTGAAATATCAACAAGTTCACATTTCGCCTGATGATGAAATGTATTCTGTTGAGGGTACTCCTGTTGACTGTATTACCGTAGCTTTATTAGCTTTAGATTTCAAACCAGATCTAGTTGTTTCTGGAGTTAATAAAGGTTTTAATCTAGGCATTGATACAATTTATTCAGGAACTGTTGGAGCTGCTATTAACGCAAAATATTATGGGCTGAACGCAATTGCACTATCTGCAGATCCTACTGATTTTCAACTGGTGAAAGATAATTTGAAAGATGTTATAGAGTATTTAATAAAAAACAATATTTATGATGGTGAGTTTGTGGTTAATATAAACTTCCCTGATAAGTTAAATAATGAGATAAAAGATTATCAATACACAACTGTTTATGGGCTAAAATATGAGTTGGATAAAAAGATTTCACAAAACGAGACTCAATTTAATTTATCTTTAAATAGAAAGCAACCATTGTCTTATTTGCCTAAAGACAGCGATTTATATGCAGTAAGAACAGGAAACCTATCTATAAGCAAAATAAAACCATATTATAAAATTTACCAGAAGGGATAAGAATATGTATTATGTAGATGATGTTTTAGATGTTAAAATGATGGAAAGATTTGAAGGAGCAAAGGAAAAGGCTGATAAGAAAGAGACCAGACATCTTGTCTGGGGTTTTACAAGAGAGAAAATGTGTTTTCTTTATGTTAAAGAATATATTGTTCCCAAAGAATTTGAATATAAAAAAAGACGAACAAGAAGAGAAAAATGGTGTCAACTTCCTGGCGCTAAAATGGAAAAAGGAAAAACACCAGAAGAGATTTTAAAAAATGTTTTTATGAAAGAATATAATATGCCTGTTGATGTAGGAAATTTAGCTTTTCAAGGCGAAGCAACCGATGTCATTCATGAGCAAAATTATATTGTCGATGTGTATTGGGTAAAACCTCAAGATCATATTGATAAAGAAACAAAAAAGAAATTTTACCAAAAATTTCATAGAGTTAATGTTGCTGATTTCAATGTCATCGATAAGATTAGGTATACTCCAATCATGAAAGATTTTTATACAAAAACATTTAGAACTATGATAATTGCTAAGAACGAAAATGATGGCTATTAATATTTAAAAAAAACATCTTATTTACTGAGATGTTTTTTTAATCTATAAATGTAAGGGCTTTTATGATATGATAAAAATTGGTTTTGAATTTAATTTAAGGAGTTGTATATAATGGAAAATATTAAAGCAATTATATGGGGTTTTGGAGCAATGGGACAAGGAATAGCAGAGATGTTATTGGACAAAACAGGCGTTGAAATTGTTGGTGTCTGTGATTTGAATCCAGATATAATTGGTAAAGGTGTATCAGAGGTCTTAAAAAAAGGAAACAATAACGTTAAAATCTCTAAAGACATTGACAATGTTTTAGAAAATGATGCAGAAGTACTTTTTTTAGCTACTGACTCTTATGTCTCTAAGTCTTATTCAAAAATTGTAAAAGTTTTAGAATCTGGAATTAATGTAATAAGTACAGCAGAAGAAATGGCTTACCCCTATGCATGTGAGCCCGAGTTATCGAAAAAAATGAATGATGTTGCCAAGAAGAATAATGTATCCCTTTTAGGTACGGGAATTAATCCGGGGTTTGTAATGGATGTATTAGCGATTAGTTTAACAGGCGCAATGACAGATGTTAAAGGAATAGAAGTTAGAAGAGTTAATAGCCTTTCTCCATTTGGAAAAACCGTTATGGAAGAGCAAGGGGTAGGTATATCAATAGATGAGTTTAATGAGCGTTCACAGAAAAATGAACTCGCTGGTCATGTAGGATTTAAAGAGAGTGTTTATATGATTGCTGATGCATTAGGGCTTGAATTAGAAAAATTCGATCAGCAAATGAAGCCAATAGTAACAAAGGTCAATCGTAAAAGTAAATATGGAAAAGCGGATAAAGGTACATTAGCTGGTATTGATATGACAGCTCAAGGAACAATTAAAGGAAAAGACTATATTAAAATGAGCCATCCACAACAAATTGAGCCTGAGGATGAAGGTATCAATACAGGAGATTATATTATTTTGCATGGCTCACCGGATATTAAAATGTCAATAACGCCTGAAATTGAAGGTGGATTAGGAACTATAGCTATGTGTGTGAATATGATGCCACACATTATTAACGCAGATCCTGGTTTAAAGACTATGTTAGACTTGCCTATTCCAAGAGCAATAATGGGAGATGCAAGAAAATACATCACAAAAAAATAAAGCGTTTTCACAAAACCCCTTAAATCAGGGGTTTTCTTTTGTTTTAAGGGGTTTAGATATATTTTACCAATGAAATGTAAGGGTTTTTATGATATGATAAAAACGTGTGGAAATATAGTTTACGAGGTGATTAAATTGTTAGTTGAAAAAGGGAAGTATGTGCGTATTAGAAATCATTTGTTAAAACCAGAAGAAAGAGATCAAAAACTACCGGAGAGTACACAAAAAGTTCCTTTTAAAAGTTGGACCAAAGGATATTTAATTTCCGAGGCTGAAATGTATGAAGAAGCAACGATAATAACAGCTACTAACCGGAAAGTTACTGGTATATTAAAAGAAGTAGAACCAAGATATAAACATTCTTTTGGAGATTTCGTGTCAGAAATTCATGAGTTAAGAAAGATTATACTTTCGGAAGTTTGGGGTGATAATGATGAGTAATTTGAATTTAAACAAACTTCTTAAAGATAAACCACGAATTATCAAAGAATCAGTTGGACTTGATTATAGTAATTATGAATTTAAAGGTATAGGATTTGACTACGAAAAAATGATGAATGATTCAGGTCTTACTTTAGAAGATGTTAAACATATTCAAAACGATTCTATGGTAGGAAATACACCATTAATTGAGCTGAAAAATATAAGCAATTATGCAAGAAAGTTTTCAGATAACGGCTATGGTGCTAGAATCTTTTTAAAAGATGAAGCGTCTAATCTTAGTGGTTCATTTAAAGCAAGACGTGCAGCAATAAGTGTTCATATTGCGAAACAACGTGGGTATAAAGGGGTTATTGCTGCTACAAGCGGGAATTATGGTGCAGCTGTTGCTGCTTTAGCCGCCAAACAAGGTTTAAAATGTATTATTGTACAAGAGTGTTTCGACTCATCTAATATTGCGCAACCAGAAATTTTAGAAAAAGCTAGGGCTTGTGAAGCGTATGGTGCAGAAGTTATTCAGTTAAGTGTAGGGCCAGAGCTGTTTTATTCTTTTTTAGATATATTAGATAAGACAGGTTATTTTAACGCTTCTTTATACTCTCCTTATGGAGTTATGGGTATAGAGACTTTAGGCTTAGAAATAGCTCACACCCTTAAAAAAACAGAAGGCAAATTTCCTGAAACTGTAATATGCACGAATGCAGGGGGTGGGAATCTTACAGGGACGGCTCGAGGCTTAAAAAAAGCTGGCGCTGAAAGCACTAAAATTATTGGCGCATCAGTGAATTTAGAAGGATTACATATGGCTAGCGATGAGGACTTTAATAAAAAATCTTTTACAACTGGTCATACAGGGTTTGGAATCCCGTTTGCGGTGAATCCTGATAGGAGCGATGTTCCACGTTCTGCTGCTAGACCTTTAAGATATATAGATGAATATTATACTGTCAATCAAGGGTCTGTATTTTTCATCACAGAAGCTTTATCAATTTTAGAAGGGTTAGAACGTGGTCCAGCTGGGAATACCTCACTGGCAGTTGCGTTTAAGCTAGCTCAAACTATGAAAGAAGATGAGATTATTGTTGTTCAGGAGTCAGAATATACTGGTGCTGGAAAACATCATCAACCTCAATTAAGTTTTGCAAAAAACAATAATATTTCATTAAAGTTTGGTGACGTTTTAAGCGAGCAACCAGGAAAAAATATCATTTTTCCTAAGTCAGGAAAAAGCATTGATATAAATATGATTTCTTTAGAAAAAATCAAAAAATCTTATTTGAAAAAATATAAAAATACTGATTTAAGTGACATTGATTATGCGTTTTTAGAACAAGAACTAAGGTTAACCAAACATAAAATAAAAGGTTTATTAGCGGAGGTAAAGCATGAAGGAAAGAAATGATGATTACAGTAAAAGAAGACAAAAAATTAAAGCCATGAGCGATTCAGAATTAAAAAAGTATTTTTATAAATTATCTGATCAAATCGTTGATCCATTAGTAGAAATGGGTTATGAATACACATCCAAATCAATTGAAAGAAGTGTCTTACTAAGAATGGGCTTTTCAAGCATAGAAGCAAAAGCTATTGTTGATAAATTGGGTGAATATGATTTATTAAAAAAAGGTGCTGGACATTGTGTTTACAAACTATCAAAAGAAAAAAAGCTTTCAATCCAAGAAGCTGGCGTTGAAATAACAGAAAAAGAAGGCATCGATTTTCTAAAGGAGGCTTTTCATTATGAAACCTCTTAAACCGAATGAAAAGTTAAACATAAGAAATATTTTAAAAGATTTAGATAAATATCGACCAGATAAAAGAGGGTGGACGTGGCGCAATAAAAAAACTATGAACATTGGACCATTTGAGTTTAAACAAGCTAGTTCATCGTTGAAAAATTTTGTTCCTTTACAGAGTGCAGCATATTTAGGCGGTATTGATCCCCAACCTGACTCAGTAGTGACTGCAGAAATTGCATCTGGTCGTTTTGAGGATGATATTCGAAGAATGAGAATGGCTGCTTATCATGGTGCAGATCATATTATGGTAATTAGAACTGCTGGACAATCTCATTTTGATGGGTTATTAGAAGGGACCCCCCAAGGTATTGGTGGTATTCCAATTACACGTAAACAGTTAAGAGCCCAAAGAAAAGCTTTAGATTTAATTGAAGAAGAAGTAGGTAGAAAAATCAATTATCATTCTTATGTATCAGGAGTAGCCGGCCCAGAAATTGCTGTATTATTTACTGAAGAAGGCGTAAATGGAGCACATCAAGATCCGCAATATAATATTTTATATAGAAACATTAACATGGTCAGAAGTTTTGTGGATGCAGCAGAGAGTAAAAAAATCATGGCTTATGCAAATATAGCACAAATTGATGGGGCCCATAACGCTAACGCGACGGCTAGAGATGCTTGGAAAGTGATGCCTGAATTATTGGTACAACACGCAATTAACTCAGTTTTTAGTGAAAAAATAGGAATTAAACCAGAAAACATAGCACTTTCAACTGTTCCACCAGCAGCCCCTCCAAGTCCAGATTTAAAGCTAAACTTACCTTACGCAGTAGCGTTAAGAGAATTTTTCGATAAATATAAAATGAGAGCCCAAATGAACACAAAATATATGGACTCTTCAACACGAGAAGCAACCGTTACTCATGTATTAAATCTTTTAATCTCAAGATTGACTTCTGCGGATATACAAAGTACCATCACTCCAGATGAAGGTAGAAATGTGCCTTGGCATATTTATAATATCGAAGCTTTGGATACTACGAAACAATCTATGGTGGGCATGGATGATTTATTAAGCATGGTAGAAATAAAAGATTCTGGATATATTAAAGAGAAAAAAAGAGAAATTCAAGAACGTGCAGTTTTAATGATGGAAGAAATTATTGAGTTGGGTGGATATTATGAAGCTGTAGAAGCCGGAATGTTTGTGGATAGTGGCGAGTACCCAGAGCGTAATGGTGATGGAATAAAACGTGATATTGATGGAGGCATTGGCGCTGGAACAATCATTAAACGTGATAAAAATTATATGGCTCCAGTAACCGCTCATTATGGATACAATAATCTCTCACAATATGGTGAAACATTTGAAAAAGATCCAGCAAAATTAATCAATGGTTCGACTTTTGAAGACCCTGATAAAATTGTCTTTATAGATGAATTAGATGAATCGGACAATGTATATTTAAGAATGGATGAAACGGAAAAATACCGAAATACTAACCTATTGAAACCGGAAGTTGAATGGTTAGCGGATGGTGTAGTTACTGTAGATCTCTTTTTCCCAACAATTAAAAAAATTGCAGTTGAAGCTGCGATAAAAACTGGCGAAAACATGAATTTAACAGATGTAGAAGCAATCCATAGCGAAGTGCTTCATCCAACAGAAGGGACACGAGTCCAAATTAAAGGGCGCGTTAATTTTGATATTGATATTGAGAAACTTGTCTTACCAGAAGAAATTGAAACGATTACAGAAGAAGAGATATTTGACTATGTTAAGAAACACCCTTTAAAAGTTATCGCTGGAACAGGTGGCGATGATGAACATAGTGTTGGTATAAGAGAAGTATTAGACATCAAGCATGGAGGCGTAGAAAAATACGGGATTCAATACACTTATTTAGGAACAAGTGTTACGATTGAAAAGTTTGTGGATGCCGCGATTGAAATGGATGCAGATGCTATATTACTATCAACAATTATTTCGCACGATGATGTTCATTATAAAAATATGAAAAAGCTCCATAATTATGCGGTAGAAAAAGGTGTAAGAGATAAGTTGATATTAATTGCTGGTGGAACCCAAGTAACACCTGAGATTGCCAAAAAGAACAATATGGATCAAGGATTTGGTAGAGGAACAAAAGGCCTTCACGTAGCTAGCTTTATTGTCAACAAACACAAAGAGATGAATAAGAAGTGAGAATAGATTGGGTTGTTGCAGAAATAGGAAGTACGACAACATTAGTAAACGCCTTTTCTAAAACAAAAGGACTGTTAGGTAAAGGAATGGCGGCTACTACGGTAGAAAGCGACGTTAATACCGGTTTATTAAATGCTTTAGAGGCTTTAAAAAAGCACTTAAAAACTGATATGTTAACGTACGACTCTATGTTTGCATCATCGTCTGCTGCAGGCGGATTAAAGATGACGGTTTCAGGATTGGTTTATGAAATGACAGTCAAGGCTGCTAAACAAGCCGCAACAAATGCTGGAGCAAATATACATAAAGTTTCTGCTGGCGATTTAACCAACGATGATTTAGAACAAATACAGTCAATTAATCCCAACATAATATTGGTGTCTGGTGGGACTGATTTTGGAGAAAAAGAAGTCGCATACAAAAATATTAAAAAAATAGAATCTCTAAGTTTAAATGTTCCCATTATTTACGCAGGAAATGTCGATAATCATTATAGAATAAATAAATATTTTGAAAACAGTGCACAAAAAGAATATTTAACCATTGTCGATAACGTCTATCCTAGAGTGGATCAAATGAATATTCATCCAGTGAGAAAACAAATTTATGAGACATTTGAAAAACATATAATCCACGCAAAAGGCATGCAAAATATTAAAAACTTGGTAGATGGTTCTATTATGCCTACTCCTGGTTCTGTAATGGAATCAACCATCGTATTGGAAGAAATTTTAGGGAATGTAATGACCATTGATGTAGGAGGAGCAACAACTGATATTCACTCCATCACAACGCCCAGTGAAGAGTTTGAAGATTACCAAGAAGGTGAGCCTAAAGAAAAAAGAACGGTTGAAGGTGATTTAGGGGTTTTTATCAATTACAAAAAAGTTATTGAATCGATTGGTAAACAAGCACTTGCAAAAAAATTGAATATATCTAATGATGCGCTTGAAAACTTGATTGAGAACTACCAGTATAAACCCAAAACTCAAATTGAAAGAGATCTCGTTTATGAATTAACAAAACACTGTGTCTTTACTGCACTTGATCGTCATGTCGGTGATTACCGCAATGTATATACGACAAGTGGTCAAAAAGTGATTCCACAGGGAAGAGATTTAACACAATTACAAGCGGTTGTTTTAACTGGTGGTGCATTGATAAATTTAAAAAGCACTGAAGCCATCATAAAGTCATATTTCAAAACCCATCCAAATAAAATGATTCCTAAAACTATAAAAGTATACAAAGACAATGATTATATAATGTCTAGTGTCGGTGTATTGTCTATAAAACACCTTGATTTTAGTAAAGGAGTTTTAATTACATCGTTGAATATTGATAAACTAAATTAAGGGGGGATAAGGTTGTATCCCAGAATAATAATTAACACAGAAAAGTTTAGACATAACTTAAAAGAAGTACGACATCTAGCCTCCCGTCACGGATTAAGTATGATGGCAGTCACAAAAGTTTTTTGTGCTGTTAAACCTTTAATTGATGTTCTAAAGGAAGAACGTATTGATTTTATAGCCGATTCTAGATTAAAGAATTTAGAATCATTTTCAACGACTATCCCTAAAGTGTTATTGCGTTTAGTTTCAAAGTACGAGGCTGATCGAGCGGTTAATGTTGCGAACATTTCTCTTAATTCTGAAATAGAAACGATTAGAGCTTTAAATGAAGCTGCGGGAAAGTATAATTTAGTTCATGGCATTATATTGATGCTAGATATTGGCGATTTAAGAGAAGGGGTATACTACAAAGAAAATTTAATTGATTATGTCAAAGAAATACTTGATATGAAGCATGTCAAACTTGAAGGACTAGGGACCAACCTGACTTGTTATGGTGGCATCATACCAACTAAAAACACATTGCAAAAATTGGTGGACATTACGACGTTAATAGAAGAAAGATTTAATATTGAATTGAATATTGTTTCAGGTGGAAACTCTTCACATCTACATTTACTTGATAAAGACATCCATATTGATAAAGTCAATAATCTAAGAATTGGTGAAGCGATTGTTTTAGGTAGAGAAACAGCGTATGGAGAAATTATCGAAACGTTATATGATGATGTTTTCACGTTAGAAACCGACATTATTGAATATAAAAAGAAACCTTCCCTACCAGAAGGGGACATTGGGATGGATGCCTTTGGTAAAAAACCAGAATTCCAAGATTTAGGGGTTGTAAATCGTGCTATATTGGCAGTAGGTAAACAGGATGTAGATTTTCGAGAGTTAAAATCACTCGATAAAAATATAACATTATTAGGAAGCAGTAGTGATCACATTATAGCTGGGATATGGAACAACCCAGAAGATTACAAAGTCGGTGATATAATTCGTTTCAAATTAACATATGGATCACTTTTATCTCTAATGACGTCTGATTTCGTGGAGAAAGTTTATGTCAAATCTTTATAGAAAAACCTATCAAGAAGTTTATTTGGATAAGATTTATGAGAATTATAAAATGATTACTGAAAAATCAAACAATAAAACAATCATTCCAGTTGTGAAAGCAGACGCTTATGGTCTAGGGTCTTTAAAAGTTGTTGACTATCTTTATCATCAAGGCATCACTTTTTATGCGGTTGCGACCGTTGAAGAAGCCTTAACGTTACGCAAACAAAACCAAAATATTGATATTTTAGTCATGGGATTAGTGAATAAAGAAGATNTAGTCACCTTAAGTAAAA
>SL_7KL_010_BRINEDRAFT_10000330_pt1 | contig 22235 bp, 17 predicted proteins | sample SodLak_010_BRINE_FD_10663 | JGI IMG/M metagenome (IMG submission 10663)
GCATTAAGTGGTGGCGTTATTCCTGTATCCGCCGCAATCACTACGAAAGAGATTATGGAAGTGATTACCCCAGGGTCTCATGGGTCTACCTTTGGTGGTAACCCACTTGCTTGTGTAGCGGGTGAAGCTGCTTTAGATGTATTGCTTGACGAAAAATTGCCAGAACGTTCAAAAGAATTGGGAGAATATTTTTTAAACGCCATAAAAGATATTAACTCTCCACTCTTTAAAGAAGTAAGAGGAAAAGGATTATTCATTGCCATTGAGCTTAAAGATGAAGCAGGTGGCGCAAGACAATTTACTGAAGCGATGAAAGAAAAAGGGATTTTAGCAAAAGAAACTCATGTTCACACCATTCGCTTAGCGCCGCCTTTAGTCATTGAGAAAGCTGACTTAGATTGGGCGGTAAATATTTTAAAAGACATTTTTAATGCCTAAATTCAAAGGTTTCAGTCAACGACTGAAACCTTTTTTATGTACTTAACATTCCAGTGATATGATACACTATATAATGAGTAGTGAACAAAAGAACAGGAAGTGTAATCATGCCACTAAAAAAAGATCCACTATTAGAAGAATTATCTCAACTAAGAGATACGCTTAAACAAAGAGATAAAAAAGATGGAAGAATGCCAAAAATTTGTTCAGACGAAGCGTTAAAAGAAATCGCCAAAAGAAAACCCCTTAAGAAAAGTGCTTTTAAAGCAATTCAAGGGATTGGTGATGTATTTGTCTCGCGTTATGCTGAAGATTTTTTGCGTGTTATTTATGAACATAAAAATGCGACGATTAACCAAGTATCGCTTTCTAAACAATCCAAACGAGTGCTTTCAGATTATAAAGACCGTCTAACAAATATTTCTAGAAGAAATAGAAACCTATATAGTTCGAAACTTTCTAAAAAATATGGGCTTGATCTTTATGAATCCAGCTTAGACCAATCATTAATAACTTTCATGAAAAGTCATTCTAAAAGTCCTTTGAAATTAACGAATAAAGAAAAAGGGTCTTTTGGTAAAGAAGAAGACACTTTTTATAGAAATTTAACGTTACTATATAGAGAAGTGAACCGTCAAGCCAAAGAAGACGGGGCGTATAATTTGCATATCGCCTATCCTTTTGTAAAAGGAAGGTTACAAGGTGAAGGCTTTGAGGTCAAAGCGCCTTTAATGTTTTTCCCAGTGATTTTAGAAAGAAAAGGATATGATTTTTACTTATCTTTTAACAAAGAAAAAGATGTCGTGATTAATCGTGATTTATTGCTTGCGAATAATAAATTTAATCATTTTGATACTATAAAAGATGAACCTGAAAGTGATTTATTAAATTTTCAAGCCGTTGAAAAAGTATTATTGCCATTTTATGAGAAAAACCATATTAAAATCTCTTATCAAAAATTCCAAGGAAGCTTTGAACCTTATGAAAATACACTTAAAGCTGATTTTAAATGGATGCGAAAAGGGAAATTAGAACTTAAACATCATATTGTTTTAGGAAAATTCAAAATATATTCTTCTAAAGTTCAAGAAGATATTACATCCATATTAAACAAAAAAACTTATAATGATTTATTAGAAGGACTACTTGATGATCCTTATAAACCCTATGATTATTCTAAACAAATAGATTTTGATATATCTAAAGATATTTCGCCTAAAGAATCATCATTAACTTATATAAACGATCTCAATTACTCACAAGAAAAAGTGTTAAATCTAGTAGATTCACACGATAAACTTGCGATTTGGGGGCCTCCAGGAACAGGGAAAAGTCAAACCATCACTTCATTGATCGCCAATCAAGTGAATAAGGGTGAGAATGTGTTGGTAGTTTCTGAGAAAAAAGTTGCTTTAGATGTTATTAAAACACGCTTAAACTATGCATCAAGATTTGCATTATTTATGGATGATGCCCACGATAAAGAAGCGTTTTATTCACAGTTAAAAGGATTAATAGATCCACCAGCCCCTACACGAAGTAAAAATAATGATCCTGAAACTTTGAATAGAAAAATCGAGAACACCTTAGATAAACTAAGAGAATTATACAAAACATTTTATATGAGTGAAACGATCGATGTGCCTTTATATAAGATTTATGAACGGTATTTAAAATCTCGCCAGATCAATGAAACCTTGATGCCTGTAACAATCTATGAGATTTTTAAAAATACCTATGATCCACTATCTTTTACCACGTTAAACGCGCTTGAAGATAAGTTTAAGGAACGTAAAAAATTACGTGCTATTTTAACCTTTAAAGCGGCCTTAGAACATTATCCTATCATTCATCAGATGAATCTTTCTTTAACGAGAAGCGAGAAGATAAAACGCACCAAATTTTATAAAACACTTGATGATTTTAAAGAGACTTATCAAAAGGCCTTGCCGTTAAGAAAAAAGAAAAAACTTAAAGAATACATAAAATCGCACGAATCGATGATTCCATTTTTCTTTAAAAAACCGAAATATAGAAAACAATTCATTAAACTTATGGTTCAAGATGACACCTTTTATCATCTAATAAAAGATAAGTATCATAGCTTTGAAAGAGCCAATTACCAGCTAGGTAACTTAAATAGCNATGAATTAACCTATATTAATTTGTTAATGTATGTAGCACCATTTACTGAGTTTGATGATATTGATGCTTATCATCATGATATTATATCTGCGGTTTATACCGGGTATATTGAATCATTTGAAGCAAAGAACCAAGACAAAGTATACGATATTAACCATTACAAGCGTCATATGGAAAAACTGCATGATTTAATTGTTGATAAACAAACCCTATCTCAAGAAAGCTTTTCCATGAAACTTTATGAAGATGCGCTTAATTTTTCCAATTCTAAACGTATTATGGATATTAAGCAACGCATAGAATCTAGCAGAAAATGGAGTGTATCTAAGTTTATCTCAGCGTTTCAATTGGAGTTATTTTCAAATGTTAAAGTTTGGATGATGACGCCTGAGGTTATCTCAGAGATTATCCCCCTAAATTATGCAATGTTTGACCTTGTGGTTTTTGATGAGGCTTCTCAGATGTTTGTGGAAAAAGCGATACCAACCATTTTTAGAGCCAAAAAAGTTGTAATCGCAGGTGATACAAAACAGCTTAGACCTTCTTCATTAGGTCAAGGACGTTTAGCCGTTGATGATGAATTATTAGAAGAAGACGATGAAATTGATGTAACGCTTGATGCGCAAAGTTTATTAGATTTGGCGCGCTATAAATATCATGAGGCGGTTTTAAATTATCATTATCGTTCAAAATATGAAGAGTTAATCAGTTTTTCTAACTATGCATTTTATGAAGGGAAACTGATTGTTTCACCAAATAAGATTACCCCTAAAAAACCACCAATCGAATACTTTATTTGTGAAGATGGTGTGTGGGAAAATAGAAGAAACTTAGCAGAGGCTAAAAAGGTTATTGATTTAATCAAGCGTTCAATCCGCTACAAACAAAAATCAGATACGATAGGGGTTATTACCTTCAATACCGCCCAAAGAAATTTGGTAGAAGATTTACTTGATGAAGAAATATTCAAACAAAATAAAACCTCAAAAGCGATTCAAAGAGAAATGCAACGCTTTGAAGATGGGGAAGATAAATCCTTGTTTATTAAAAATATCGAGAATGTTCAAGGAGATGAACGCGATATTATCATTTTCACAACCGCTTATGCGAAGAATCAAGATGGACGTTTCTTACGCCAATTTGGTTGGCTTAATAATGAAGGCGGGCAAAACCGCTTAAACGTTGCAATCTCAAGAGCCAAACAAAAAGTGTACATCGTTACTTCATTTCACCCAGAAGCATTTAGAGTAGAAGATTTAAAAGGAGAAGGACCTAAAAAACTTAAACAATACCTGCAGTACTGTTACTATATATCAAATAATGAAAAAGAGAATGCTTCTAAGATATTAGAAACACTATCTGATTCTAAAATGCTTGGAAGTGAAGCCTATAATGAAAGTCTCCAACAGTCTATTCTTAAACGTTTAGAAAAAGAAAGCATCGATGTAAAACAAAACATTGGTATCGGGAAATATAAGATTGATTTTGCGTTAAAAAACCAAGATGAATTGGACTATGCATTAGCAATTATTTGTGATATTGATCAGACCAAACACTTAGAAGACGCACGAGATATTTTCTACCATCAAGAAAAATACTTACAAGCGAGAGGCTTTAAAGTCTATCGCATCTTCGGACCGAATTGGTATAAGGATGCAAACAAAGAAATGCGTGAAATTAGAAAAATATTGAGAGATTAAAAAAGGCGTCCAACGTGGGCGCCTTTATATTTAGTTTGTTAGATTTGTTTGTTCATTTTCATTTGATGGAAAAATATGAGGGATATGCTTATTAAATATAATGAGTGCAATCAATGTCCCTGCAATAATATAAGGCATTGTAAAGCCATGAACTAAAAAGACAAAAGGAAACATTAATATTGCATATCCTTGAGCGTTTCTTGGGTTATCAGTAAATTTTAAAAGAATCGTTGCGATCAATAATAAAGACCCTAAAGTGATAGGTGAGATAAGTATCAACCCACCCATGAGTGTCGCAAATCCTTTTCCACCTTTGAATCCGATAAAAGGACTATGGTTATGCCCTAATATCCCACCAAGTAGTGCGTAAATAGGAAGGTAAGCAGTGGGTGAATATTTAGCGATTAATACAATGACAATTCCTTTTAAGAAATCGGTTAAAAAAGTATAAAGTCCAGGCTTAACCCCAACATAGCGCAACGTATTCATTGTTCCTACATTTCCAGTCCCGACGGTTCTAATATCTTGTTTATTTAAAACACGGGTAAAAATATAAGCACTAGGAATTGAGCCAATTAAAAAACTCAGTAAAATAATCGCTATATTTGTCATTTTAAGCACCTCTCTTTCCTTGGTGAATTTATATATGAATTATACCATAACATATCAAAAATCAATATCTAAAATGTATATCTTACATAAATGTTTACATATAAATTATAATGAATGCATAAAGGGAGGTTTTATTATGGAAAAATTAGATCGTATTAAAGGTGCTTTAATGGGCGCTTTTATTGGAGAAGCTTTAGGCGTAGGGCCCCATTGGTATTATGATTTAAAGAAATTACATAAAGATTATGGCACGTGGATTGATGATTACACGGCTCCTAAAAAGGGGCGTTATCATGAAGGGCTGAAAGCTGGAGCGCTTTCTCAACAAGGATGGCTTATCCAAAAAATGACTGAACTGATTGTTAAAGAACAAGGCTATTCTTTGGATGCGTTTAAAACGATGCTAGAAACAGATATTTTCCCTCACCTTGATGGGACACCTATGGGTGGAAAAGGGGGATACACCTCACAAGTTATGCGCCATATTTATTATGAACGCCATGTTTTAAAGAAAGACTGGAAAGATGTCGCGAGTTTATCAGATACGACCGAATCCTTAGAAAGAAATATTCCTTTGGGACTATTTTATCACAATGATTTATCGAACCTTAGTCAACAGATTGCAAAAAATACAGCATTAACACAAAAAGATAATGTGACTGGTTCTTTAAGTGTTGCTTATAACGTAGTTTTAGCGTTTTTAATTAATGGACATGCGTTGGATGAATCAATTAGCGATAAGATGATGGAAAAAGTTCATGATAAAACCTTGCCATTTTTTGCGGTCACCACAACAGGCTTAGAAGTTCCTAATAAGAGGCATACAGCCTCTAAAGATGAAGGGTTATTTGCATCGCCTGATGCTTTATTATCCCCTGCTTATATGGCAGCATCTGCGAATGATCCGGATATAAAAATAGAGCCTGCTTGGAAAGTAAGTCTTGTTTATGGGATGCCTTGTGCGATTTATCATATGTTGCCCTCAGTCTATTATTTAGCGGCTCGCTTTAAAGATGATTTTGAAAGTGGTGTTTTACATGCGATTAACGGGGGAGGACAAAATCAAGTAAGAGCACTTTTAACGGGTGCTTTAATTGGCGCACAAGTAGGATTTAAAAATATTCCTAAACGTTTTATTGAAGGACTAGATGATAAAGAAAACCTTTTAAATTTAGTCGAAGACTTTGCGCGTTTAATTGAAAAGTAAAAAAAGGCTTATTTCGGCCTTTTTTTAAAATATGGTGACAAGTCATAAAGTGTTTGAATGAGGTTTTCTTTTGTGGTTTTTGGATTTAACATATTATTTAGTGATGTATTTTTTGGGTGAATTGATTTCAAAATATCAATGTTCATTTCAGGGAAGGTTTGTTCTACTGTACCTGCTAAAATAATAATGAATTTATGATATTTTTTTGCACGTTTGATGATTTCATAAGGCGCTTTATTAGAGGCGGTTTGTTGATCAAATTTTCCCTCCCCACTAATAATGATATCAGCGTTTTGAATTGAGGATTCTATATCTAATAAATCAATAATAAAAGATGCGCCTGGTTTCATAGAGGCGTTAAAAAACGCTTTTAATGAAATGGATAGTCCACCTGCTGCGCCACTGCCTTTGAATGTTTTGAAGTTTTTCCCTTTTAAAGTATTTAAAAGCGACGCGTAGTGATTTAACCCTTGATCTAAATAAAGAATTTCTTCTTTGTTTAACCCTTTTTGAGGTCCAAATATATTGGCTGCGCCTTTATGTCCTGTTAAAGGATTATCGACATCACTAATTAATGTAAACGTTGTGTTTTTTAATGGTTTTGCGTTAGAATCATCGATGGAATGAATAGCATATAAGTGTCTCCCTTTTGGGGGTAAACTATTACGATCTTTATCTAAAAACCGGTAGCCTAAGGCATATAAAAACCCCATCCCACCGTCATTCGTTGCACTTCCACCAAGTCCTATAAAAAAGTTTCTTACGCCCAATTTGTACGCATCAAGTACGATTTCACCGACGCCTATGGTTGAGGTGTCCATTGCGTTTTCGTTTTTTAAATCAACCGAATCTAATCCTGATGCTTGTGCCATCTCAATAAAGGCTTGGTTGTCTTTAATAAGGTATGAGGCTTTTTTTAATTGATGATTGGCCCCATGAACGTGAATGGTTCTTAAAGAAGTATCCCTTAGATTCATTAAAGCATCAATAAAGCCATCCCCACCATCACTTAAAGGGAAGGCATCAATTTTGTTGATCGGATTAGTTTTTAATAATGTTTCTTTAATGATAGAAGCGACTTCACTCGCTTTTAAGGACCCTTTAAAAGAATCAGGGACGACTAAAATTTTCATGTGTTTCTCCTTTAAAAAATATCAAAAACCATGCGGTGGTGTGTTATAATTAATATATCACATATTAGGAGGGCTTTATGAATATATTTTTATGGATTATATTTGGCGCCTTGGTAGGATGGGTCGCAAGTCTTATCATGAAAACGAAGCGTAGAGGCCTGATTCGAAATGTCATTGTCGGTTTACTTGGCTCATTTTTAGGCGGGTATATTGCGTCTTTACTAGGCATTGGATCGGTCAGTGAATTTAGAATGGAAAGCTTTTTAATTGCACTGGGTGGTGCAGTGTTATTGATTTGGTTACTTAGAAGACTTTAAACATTCCTTTTTATTTCGGAATGTTTTTATTTTACTATTAATTTATTGAAAGCGCTTTTTTTATTGAGAGTATTTTTGTTATAATGAATGTGTTAATAACAAATCACTTATATAAATCCAACAAGGGGTGTTTTAATGAAAGGTTATGATGTTGAGAAACTACGTACTATTGCGGTAACAGGACATCTAGGGAGTGGCAAGACGACATTTATGGAATCATTGCTTCATATTAGTGGCGAGAAAAAGACGAAAGGCTCTGTGGAAGAGAAAAATACGACTTCAGATTATTTAGACGAAGAGAAGAATCGCTTAAATTCTCTTTCGACTTCGGTTATTCCTGTTGAGTATGATGGGTATATGTATGTATTTTTAGATACTCCAGGGAACCGAGAATTTACAAGTGAACTTTATCAGTCACTAAGTGTTGTTAAAGGAGCAATTTTAACCATTGATGGAACGAAAGGGTTGGATATTGGAACAGAAGAAGTCTTAACAGACTTAAATGAGAAAAATATTCCAACGATTATTTTCATTAATAAGATGGATAAAGAGAATATTGATTTCCCTAAAATTATTAATAGTTTAAAAGATATTATTGGCTATCAAGTTGTGCCGTTTTTATGGCCAATTGGTGAAGCGGATGATTTTAAAGGCTATGTTGATTTAGTGGATATGAAAGCTCGTGTTTTTGATGGGAAGCAAACTCAAATTGAAGAAATTCCTTCGGATTTAGAAGATACCGTCTCTGAATTAAGAGAGACCATTGTTGAATCGGTTGCCGAGACGAGTGAAGAATTGTTAGATAAACATTTTGCGGGAGAAGAATTAACGCAAGATGAGATTAGAAATGGCTTAAGACAAGGGGTTATTAATGGAGATTTAAAACCTGTTGTGATCGGTTCAGCGCTTAAAGATATTGGAACGCGTACGATTATGGAAATGATTTCTCATTTTATGCCTTCGCCAATGGATTTAGANCCTATGGAAGGAAAAAATCCTGAAACGGATAAGGTAGAAACAAGAGAAACGAAAAAAGACATTCCTTTTTCAGGGTATGTGTTTAAAACCACTGTTGACCCTTTTATTGGTTCGGTGAATATTATTAAAGTGTATTCAGGACAACTAAAAAGCAACAGTGAAGTCTATATTCCAAATATTAAAAAGAATGTAAAAATTGGAAATGTTGCGTATATTCGTGGAAAAGAACAAATTTCTACCGATTATATTGGACCTGGTGATATAGGGATTGTTAGTAAAATTGATGGGTTAATGACAGGGTTTACTCTTTGTGATCCTAAACATCCTATTATGTTTGAAGGCCCTAAGACCCCACAACCTACTATGTATGTTGCGGTGAGACCTGTCCATAAAAGAGACGAAGATAAGATTTCTTCTGTGCTTCAAAAACTTAACTTAGAAGACCCTTCTTTCGTCGTTGAAAGAAATGCAGAAACGGCTCAACTTTTAATTGGTGGGCAAGGAATGACGCATATTAAGTTTATCTTAGCGAAAATGGAAGATTTATATAATGTCGAAGTAGAACTCTTAGATCAAAAAATTGCTTACCGCGAAACCATTAGAAAGAAAGTCGAAGCTGAAGGCCGCCATAAAAAACAATCTGGTGGGTCTGGACAATTTGGTGTTGTAAACATGCGCTTTGAACCGCTTGATGATAAAGATGAAACTTTAGAGTTTAATGAAGAAATTCACGGGGGCTCAGTCCCTAAAAACTATTTCCCAGCGGTTGAAAAAGGATTATATGAAGTGATGCAAAAAGGGCCTTTAGCAGGGTACCCTGTCATTGGAATAAAAGCGACTTTATTTGATGGGTCTTATCATGCGGTAGATTCAAATGAAGTATCATTTAAACAAGCCGCAGCGCTTTCGTTTAAAAAAGCCTATGAAAAAGCTAACCCTGTATTATTAGAACCACTTTCTCAAATAGATATCATCACAAAAGATGATTATGTTGGTGATATTATGAGTGACATAACCAAAAGAAGAGGAACTGTTTTAGGTATGGAACCCCTTAATAACGGAAAACAAAAAGTAAGTGCAGAAGTTCCGGATGCTGAGATTAAACGCTATACAATCGATCTAAAAGCATTAACCCAAGGGAGTGGCTCATTTTCTAGACAATTTTTAAGATATCAAGAAGTCCCCGATCATTTAACCGAAAGCATTGTCGAGGCGTCAAAAGAAAAATAACTTTTAGCCGCTAATTTTAGCGGCTTTTTAGTGTTATGACACTATTTAATATGTTTGATATAAGAATTAATGATAAAATATAACTAATTTGAATAAAAGGATGATTAGATGGAAAAAATTTCACAAGATTTATTTTTAAAGTTTAGATATTTAGGGAACTTAAAAGCCTCTCCCGATGAAACAAAAGCGGCCTTTATTGTTTCAAATGCGCATCATGAAAAAAATGAATATCATCACACACTTTATGTAAAAGATGATAAGGGTGTTAGAAAGCTTAAGAAACTTGGTAAAAATAATGCGTTTATGTTTGAAAACAACGATACATTATTGATTAATTATCAAAAAAATAAAGCAGAAGAAAAAGCAGTAAAAGAAGCGTCTAAACATTCGTTTTATCGTTTTAACGTAAATGATAAAACATTGTCTAAAGCATTTGATCTAGATTTTTCTGCATCGTTAGAAAAAATGATTGATGACGATCATATCTTAATTTCTGCAAGTCTTACACCAGATGATCATACACTTTATGAAGCTAATGATGAAGATAAAAAAGCATACTTAAAAACGAAAAAACGTGAAGCCTCGTATGAGGATATTGATGAATTACCTTATTATTTTAATGGGATTGATTTTAAAACGGATAAACATAAACAACTTTTTATTTATAAGATTAGTGAGAAGTCTTTAACGCCTGTTGTATCAAAAACATTTGATATTAAAACATTTACCTTAAGCCATGATCATTCAACCATTTATTATACAGGGGATAAAGACCAAAAAGTGATGCAGTTTACCTCTAAGCTTTATGCGTATGATATTGCGTCAAACACCCATAAAATTGTATATGATAAAACCGATTATAGCATCGAAAAAATTATTGATCTAAGTGGAGATATTGTTTTGGCTGCCAAAACAATGGAACGTTTTGGTATGAATGAAAATCCTGACTTTTATCGTTTAAAAGATAATACACTTACCCTTTTAGCAACGCATTCAGAGTCTTTAGGTAACCGCATAGGAAGTGATGCGAAATTATTAGCCTCTGAGCTTGATTTTATTAAAGGGGATACCTACTACTTCACTACAACCATTGATGATCATAGTGAACTTAGAAGTTTAAGCCTTGATGGAACACTTAAAACGGTTTTTGAAATGGATGGTTCAATGGATGGACTGTGTATTCATAACGATCAAGCATTATTAATTGGAATGAAAGGTCAAAGACTTCAAGAACTTTATGATCTTGATTACACCCAAAGTGAATTAACGATGCTTACTCGTTTAAATAGTAGTGTCCTTTCAAATAAATATGTGGCAAAACCTAAAGAAATTGTTGTTAATAAAGCAAACCATGAAGTCAAAGGGTATGCCTTACTCCCTAAAGACTATGATCAATCTAAAACTTATCCTTTAATTTTAGATATTCACGGGGGTCCAAAAACCGTTTATGGGAAAGTGTATTATCATGAGATGCAACATTGGGCAAGCGAAGGCTATATTGTGATATTCGCCAATCCGCGTGGTTCAGATGGAAAAGGCAATGAATTTGCGGATATTCGAGGAAAATATGGAACGATTGATTATGAAGATTTAATGGATTTTACGGACCAAGCATTAAAAGACATTCCAAATGTCGATCAAGAGAACATGTTTGTGACGGGTGGGTCATATGGTGGATTTATGACGAACTGGATTGTTGGTCATACGGATCGTTTTAAAGCTGCGGTTACTCAACGTAGTATTTCAAATTGGTTCAGTTTTTATGGGACCAGTGATATTGGGTATTTTTTCGCGAAAGATCAAACCGATGGCCATCCGATTAAAGATATGGAAAAACTTTATGAACAATCTCCGATAAAATACGCAATGGATATGAAAACCCCACTATTATTTATCCATTCTGATAAGGATCACCGCTGCCCAATGGAACAAGCCCAACAGCTTTATGCAATTTTAAAAGTGAACGGTCTTGATACCAAACTTGTTTGGATTAAAGGAGAAAACCATGAACTTTCTAGAAGCGGAAAACCACAAGCTAGAATAAAAAGATTGAGTGAAATGACCAATTGGTTTGAAAAATATAAAGGGTAGTGTGCAGGTATGAAATTAATCAAAAATGTGAAAGTCTATACCCCATCTTATATCGGGGAAAAAGATGTCTTGTTTGACGAAAAAATCCTCGAGATCAACGATCATATTGAGAAGGCTCACCACATTGATGTGATCGATGGTTCAAACAAAATTATGATTCCTGGTTTAATTGATAACCATATTCATATTACTGGCGGTGGAGGCGAAGCTGGGTACGCTTCAAAAGTTCCACCATTAACTTTGACTAACTTTATTAAAGGCGGCATTACGAGCGCTATAGGATTACTAGGAACTGACGGATTTACACGGTCAATGAAAGAAGTCATCACCAAAGCCAAAGCGCTAAAAAAAGAAGGCTTAAGTGTTTATGTATTAAGTGGGTCTTATCAAGTCCCGCTTAAAACGTTATTTGATAATTTAGAAGATGATATGCTTTTAATAGAAGAAATTATTGGCGCAGGAGAAATTGCGATTTCTGATCACCGAAGTGCATCTCCTACATTAGAGGAACTGAAAAAGATTTTATCAAGTGTGCATGTTGGAGGATTACTTTCTTCTAAAGGTGGTGTCATGAATGTTCATGTTGGGAGTGGAAAAGGAAAAATTGATGTATTAAAACGTTTGGCTAGCGAAACAGAATATCCGGTTCAAAAAATTATCCCAACTCACATGAATAGAAATGAAGCATTAGTTAAAGAAGGCTTTGATTTTATTAAAACGTATGGTGGAGTCATTGATTTAACGGCTTATTTTGATAATGATAATCCTTTAAGTGCACATAGAGTGTTTAAGCGAGCAATGGATGAAGGTGTAGATTTTAATCGTATAACCATCTCTTCAGATGGTGGAGGCTCATTGCCTAAGTTTGATGAAGAGAAGAACTTTATAAAAATGGGCGTCGGAAGTGTTGAGGCATTGATCAATACGCTCAAACAAGGCGTTAATGATTGCATGGTCCCACTTGAAACCATGATCCTTCCGATGAGTAAAAATGTTGCGAAGTTTTATCATTTAAAAGACAAAGGGGAAATCAAAAAACGCTTTGATGCAGACTTAATTCTTTTAGATGAAGCCCTAAATATTACAGATGTCTTTATGAAAGGGACTCATATGTTAAAAGACAATCAAGTGATTCAAAAAGGGATGTTTGAATAAAAAATAATTTTTAGAAAAACCTTTACTAGGAAAACACTTATTATATAGTGTTTTCCTTTTATTTTAGACGTTCTTTAGTGCTTAAGCATATCGGTTGAAAACCAATACCCTTATAGGTATAATATGGTTGGTAAACAAATCAATGAAAAGGAGAAAAACTATGGAGTGTGATGCATCCCTTAAAAACAGAGTTAAACGTGCACAAGGACAAATGCAAGGTGTTTTAAAAATGATGGAAAATGACACTGCATGTTTAGATCTCTTAACACAATTAAAAGCCATTCGTTCAAGTATTGATAAAACGATAGGACGTTTGACGACTGAGAACCTTTTACAATCAATTGAACAAAAGGAAGACAAAACGATTGATCGTGAACAATTTAGTGAAGCGATCGAATTGATTTTAAAAGGGAATTAACGCAGGAGGATTATTATGTTTGATTTTAACGTAGAAAAAACCAATACATCAGAATTTGATGGTCAAGAAAAATGGGACTCAATCGTTATAGGGGGTGGCCCAGCCGGTTTAAACGCTGCTTTATATGCAAAACGTAAAGGATTAAGAGTTGGCATTATTACCGATGAAATTGGTGGACAACTTCATAACACGACCGATATTGATAATTACTTAGGGTTTTCATTGGTAAAAGGGGCTGATTTAAGCCAATCGTTTTTAGACCATGTGAATAAACTTGATGTGCCTATATTAAAAGGGGTAAAAGTTAAATCGGTTAGTCATGATGCTCTTGATTTTACTTTAACCCTTACAGATGGTAAGCTACTGACAACGAAAACAGTGATTGTTGCAACAGGGGGAGCGCCTAAAAAATTAGATATTCCTGGTGAAAAAGAATTATCTAATAAAGGCGTTACTTATTGCGCAACATGTGATGCACCGTTTTTTAAAGATAAACATGTCATCGTTGCTGGGGGAGGAAATTCCGCCGCAGAAGGGGTTTTAGATTTAGTCTCTTACGCAAGAAAAATAACCGTTGTACACCGCTCGCAGTGGAGAGCAGACAAAGTGCTTTTAGATAAATTAAACGCAATTGAAAAATTAGAAGTTCATTTGGAAAGTCAATTACTTAAAGTGCTTGGTGAAGATCATGTGACGGGCGTTGAGTATTTAGAAAAAGAATCAGGAGAAATTAAACAACTTGATGCAGAAGGGTTGTTAATTGAAATTGGGAATGTTCCCAAAAATGAATTCATTAAAGATTTAGTCAAAACCAATGAATCTGGTGAGATTGTCGTTGATGAATCACAAATGACTTCTGTTCAAGGATTATATGCTGCTGGGGATTTAACGGCTCAGCCGCACAAACAAATTATTATTTCCGCTGCTGAAGGGGCAAAAGCCGCACTTGCAGCGAGTCAATATTTAAATTCAAATTATAAGGAGAATAAATAATGTCTAATTTATTAAATGATGAAGTAAAGCAACAAATTAAGGAATTTTTAAAGCCTATGAAAAATTCTGTCACAATGGTTTTATTCACACAAGAGGATGGACCATGTCAAACATGTAAAGAATCTCGTGAGCTTTTAGGTGAAGTTTCGAAATTAAGCGACAAAGTTGACTATATAGAAAAAGACTTAAACAAAGATAGTGACTTAGCAGAGGAATATGGAATTACTTTAACCCCTAGTTTCGTTGTATTAAACAGTGAAGGAGAATATACAGGGGTTAAGTTTAACGGAATTCCAGCAGGTCATGAAATTAATTCATTTTTAAGTGCGTTAATTGATATGTCAGGAATTGCACCAAACTTTGATGCATCAGTAATTGAGCGTATCAAAAACGTTAAAAACAAAGTAAATATTAAGGTCTTTGTAACATTAAGCTGTCCACACTGCCCAGGTGCTGTGCAAAATGCACACCGCATTGCGATGCTTAATGATAATGTTGAAGGCGAAATGATTGAAGCGCAAACATTTGGAGAATTATCACAAAAATTTAATGTATCTGGGGTTCCTAAAATCGTGATTAACGATGAACACGAATTAACTGGAAACCAACCAATTGAACAATTCTTAGACATCATGGATAAGTTATAAGCTTAAAAACATCCCTTAATCTTTATCGTAAAGATTAAGGGTTTTTTATTGATTTATGGTATAATTTTGTTGTTAGGAGACGATTGTATGCAAGGCCATCCACTTAAGATATTTTTAAGATATGTGTCATTAAATGTGCTCGGTATGTTATCGATCTCTTTTTATATATTAATTGATACTATATTTATAGCGCAGCGCTTAGGCCCTAGTGGATTAGCTGCGTTAAATTTAGCGATTCCAATTTATGGACTGACCCATAGTACTGGGTTAATGATTGGAATTGGTGGTGCGATTAAGTATACGGTGTTTCATTCGCAGAAAAAACAAACCCTTGCAAATCATGTGTTTAGCGCAACGATTTTACTGGCTTTGTTTTTAAGTTTTATTTACTTTATAATGGGTGTCTTTTTTTATGAGGATGTTGCGCGTTTTATGGGCGCGAGTGGTGAAGGTGAAGCGTTTCGTATGACTGCGGTATATGTACGCGTGATTTTAACATTTTCTCCAATTTATATCTTAAATAATATCATGATTGCGTTTATTAGAAATGATGGATCGCCTTCAACAGCGATGGGTGGAATGCTTGTAAGTTCGCTTACTAATACAGTTTTAGATTACATTTTTCTATTCGTTTTATCGTGGGGGATGTTTGGTGCTGCGTTTGCGACAACTTTAGGCGCAAGTTTATCTCTTATCTATATGTCTACTTACATTGTAAGAAAGAAAAATAGTTTCCATTTTGGAAGCGTCAAAGGGTTTTATAAAATGTGGTGGGTTATTATTGTTTTAGGCCTATCTACTTTTATAGTTGATTTTTCCTATGGGGTTGTGATGGTACTTTTCAACCGTATATTATTGATACTCAGTGGTACCGTAGCGGTTGCGGCGTTTGGCGTCATTGCCAATTTAGCGATTGTAGTGATTGCTGTATATAACGGCGTCGCTCAAGGGATTCAGCCATTAATAACCAATGCCTATTCATTAGGAAATTATTATTTGTTAAAACGGTATTTAAAATATGGATTTTATACATTATTAGGGATTGGGTTATTTATATATGCTGGGATTTATCTATTCAACACACAAATCGTTGCCATCTTTAATCCTGAAAATGATTTAGCATTACAATCAATCAGTGAAACAGGCTTAAGAATATATTTTATTGGGTTAATATTTGCGGCGTTTAATATTCTTTATGCAGCCTTTTTTGCGTCCATTGAAAAACCAAAGTTTGGATTGAGTGTTGTATTGTTAAGAGGATTTATCATCATAATTCCCGCAGTTATATTAATGGCACAATGGTTTGGTCTGAATGGGACATGGAGTGCGTTTGTCTTAGCTGAAGCATTCACTTTAATTGTGACGGTTTTATTGATGGTTTTGACGATGCGCCATATTACTTATCCTATAAAACCTAAACAAGAAGTTTGTCCAATGTATGAAGAACTTCCGATCAATAAAACGAATACGTTAAAAACATAGAGGTGATAGAGTGTTTAAAAGGAAATATGAAGATACGATGCAGTATGTCTATAAGCGAAACCAAGCAACAAATGCCATCAAAGTTGAAATTCGTTTGGATGATTATGATGCGATGTTTCGCGGATGGGATGCATCCCCTGCGGTTCATAGAGAAATGGAGCCTGATTTAATCCGTTTCATAGAAGAAAGTGGTTATGAAATTTCATTGGATGAATCGATGGAGTTTTGTTTTTTCGTTGAAAAAGAAAACTATGATATTGAAAAAGAAAAAGTATCGACTGAAGCGGTTAAAAATAATTTTAGAATGGCAATTTTTAGAGCGGACCGTTCGTTAAAAAGAAACTTAAGACGTATGTTAAGTTACATTGTCTTTTCTATTATGTTTTTAGTCGTGTCTATCTTATTTGAAAGCGAACAAGCAGATATTATCTTACAATTATTTGTTCAAGGCTTGTTTGTTGGTGGATGGGTCTTGCTTTGGGAAGCTTTTTCTATCTTTTTCTTTGTATCACATGATATAAGACAAAGAAGGAAACGTTATGTGAAGTTTTTAGAATCTGAAATTTACTTTAAATATGAAGAAGATGTTATGCCAAGTATTTAAAAGATTTATCATATTTTTGGAGGGTTTATTGTGAATTATTTTAAGACGTTAGACAGAAAAAATAGTGATTCAATCAAATGGCAAATGGGTAAAGAAATCGTAGGTCATGATGATTATTTGGTGTTTTCAGTTGCTGATTCTGATTACGAAGTCGCAAAAGAAATTAAAGAGGCTTTATTAAAACGCATTGAACATGGGGCTTTTGGATATGCGAAACCGAGTAAAGAATATATCAATATCCATAAGCAGTGGTTTTTAGACCGTTATCATTTAAAGGTATCAGATAATTGGATTTTACCGGTGCCTAAAGTTTTAAGTGCCTTATCAGTCATTCTTAAAACATTTTCATTAAATGGCGATCAAGTCATGATTCAAACGCCTGTTTATCATGTTTTTGAACCAATGATTAAGGATAATGATAGAACGCTTATCAATAATCCATTAATCTATAAAGATGGCGTGTATTCAATGGATTTTGAGTTGCTTGAAAAGCAATTTAAAGAAGGCGTTAAAATTATGATTTTAACGAATCCACATAATCCAGTGGGTAGAGTATGGACGCCTCATGAGTTAGATAAATTAGTAAGTCTTGCTAAAAAGTATAATGTATTAATCGCAAGTGATGAAATCCATAGCGATATTATTATGGAAAATCATAAATTTCATTCTTTAGGGCATTATTTTGATAAGTATGACAATATCATTATAATTGGAGCAGGGAGTAAAACTTTTAATATTGCTGGGTTACATAGTGCCCATATTATTGTGAAAAACACGAAATTAAGAGGACAGTTAAAAAAAGCATATTCAGCCTTGCATATGATGGGGCCTAATAATTTGGCCCAAAAAGCTATTATGGCAGCGTATCAGTCGTGTGGATACTGGGTAGATGCACAAAATGAACATATCTTAAAAAACTATAACTTACTTAAAACCTTCATTCAAACACACTTTAAAAAAGGTTATGTTGTTCCTTTAGAAGGCACTTATTTAGCGTGGGTTCAAATTGATTTTACAAATGTAAATAGTAAAACATTTTGCGAAGACTTAGCGAAAAAACACGGAGTTGTTGTTGCGGATGGTGCTAAATTTGGTGGCAATGGAGAGAAATTTATTAGAATGAACTTGGCGTGTTCAAAAGAACAATTAAAAGAAGGATTAAATAGAATGAAAGCGTATATCGATACGCTTAAAAATTTACGCTATTCAAGTACTTGATTTTAAGGTATAATACACGCAAGATAGAAAGGGGATTATAATGGAGTTTTCTAATCATGATTCAATTGTTATATTTGACGTTGAAACAAGTGGCTTAAATCCTAATCAAGATAAAATCATTGAATTTGGGGCAGTTGTTTTAAGAAAAGAAGGTCAAATGTTTAAGAAAGATGAAACCATTAATGTCATCGTAAATATCAAAGAACCGTTGAATGAAACCATTAAAAACATTACCAATATCACCGATGAAATGGTATCAAATGGGATTGAATATAGTGAACTTTTAGATATTGTTGAGAGTTTATTATCTGATAACCCTTTGTTGGTAGCGTATAATTTACCGTTTGATGTGTCATTTTTAAGAGGATTATTTAAATATTTTGGTAAAGATCATGATGTTTTAGATCAATGCGATGTTTTAGATATGTTAACAGTCTATAGAGACAAACATCCTTACCCTCATAAATTGGATCACGCGGTTGAAAAATATGATATTAGCGTTCAAAACACACACCGTGCGTTGGATGATGCCCTAGCAACGTATGAATTATTAGAGACAATGCATGCTAAACATGATATTACATCGTTTATTAATGTGATCGGCTATTTGAAAAAATATCCTTATAAAGGAAAAAAATACCCGCATATTACCTATATTGCACAATAAAAAAATGCACTTTTCGATTTGAAAAGTGCATTTTCTTTTATAGATTCAAAATATTCAAAGATTCATCAGAAGGGGTTTCTTTAAAGCTGTATAAGAATCCAATAAGGGTTCCGCGGTCACTGCTTGCGCCGCCTAAAACTGTATTTAGTTTTAACGCTTCATCAAGTGAATTTGTGTGATATAAAATCGTATAAACGAGTGGAACGGCATAGCTAATAGCGCATGCATTAGAAACAATTTTTAACAAGTCTTTGGGATGTTCAACGTTTAAGGCCATATTGAGTTTAAAGCCGTAATGTTTTGGAATATAATTTAATGAGTTTTTTAAAGCGTCTTTAAATGATTTATCTTTTAAATCATCAATGAGTTGATCAAACACTTCAAAAAAGGCTTGATAATCTTCTTCGTTTGTAAATGCTTGAGTGAGTTCAAAGGCTTTTTCGGTAGGTAGATTTAATGCTTTAGTTGCATAATATGGAATAAACCCAACCATTTGATCGTCATGGATTTCAAGGGGATCTCTATCAAGTTCTAGTTCTTTAATGGTTTCATTGAAAACAAGTTTTTTTCCGTAACTCTCGATCCATCCTTCATAATCTCCACCAGGTTTAATATGTTCATAAATAAGTTTTTCATACTCTTCTTTAGAAAGTTCAGGGTTTTCTTCTAAAGCGTTATATAGCCATTTGAGTATTTCACCTTGCAGTGATACATCGCCGACTTTAGCGTTTGGATAACCCATTACTGCTTTGCGCGCTCTTTTATATTTAGCAGGGTCAACTGTTTGAAATAAAATGTCTTCATTTTTACTTAAACGTTCTAAATAAGGGATATTATACACCCAGTTTAATCCTAAACTTGAAGCATTTGCGTATAATGATGTTTTAATGATTTTATTCATATTACCACACTCCTTACATTCATTATAACAAAATGGTGTGGTGAAAATAGTAATTTGCTAAAATTTATAAGTAAATTTAATCGTTTCTTTATATCTTTGTGGTATATTATTATATAAATAACAAGATGAAGAGGGATAATATGGAAAATATCTTAAAAAAGGGTCTTAATAAATACTTAGAACATTTTGCGAATGAACGTATTTCTGTTGAGGGTCAAACGTTGGATGGGAAAAAGCACGGCGTTTGGACTTTTTATCATGACAATGGGATTAAAGCTTCGAGCGGTCTTTTTGTTGAGGGATTAAAAGAAGGAAAATGGCAATGGTATAATGCTCAAGGGAAATTGATTGAAAAAACGATGTGTAAAAAAGACCTATATCACGGTGTAAGTATTAGATATTATGATCATGGGGTTTTAAAAGATGTAAGAATGTTTGAAGAGGGCGATGTTAAAGCAATTATCTCTACTTATGATGAAACTGGCAACTTAATAAAATAACTAAAAGCGCTTGTGCGCTTTTTTTATATACATACTTTTTGATAATGTCATATAAACATGGTAATATGAAAGTAGCAATACTCATAAAGGATTCCAAAGAGACTTCATGAAAATGAATACTGTTTGGAATATTTTAATTTTAAAGGAGTGTTGTAAAGTGTTTAAAAAAGGATTTAGTTTAGTTGTTTTACTAGTCGGTATGTTTAGTTTGGCAGCCTGTGGTGATGGCTCATATACGGTGAGTTTAACGAGTGAGCTTGATAATGCACAAATGAGTATAGAACCAAGTGAAACCGTTGATGAAGGTGAAGAAGTGACCATTTCTGCATTTGATACCGATGATCACGCATTTGTTGAGTGGGTAGATGTTGCGAGTGGAGACACATTTAGTGAAGATAGTACGTATACATTTACACCCGAACGTGATTTGGTATTAGAAGCGGTCTATGAAGCCATTGATCCGGATGAAAACGGGGACCCAGATGATAACGGAGATCCAGACGATAACGGAGATCCAGATGATAACGGAGATCCAGATGATAACGGAGATCCAGATGATAACGGAGATCCAGATGATAATGGCGACCCTGATGATAATGGTGATGAGCCTCTAAGTAACGAAGCACAAGCGGCTCAAGATGTCTATGATGCATTTGATAATGATTTATCGCATCTTTCTACGTTGATGGATGAAATGGACAGTATGCTAGGACAAAGAATGGGCATGAGTTTAGATTTTACAACGTATAATGAATGGGAAGAAACCTATGAAAGCGGTAGTTTATCTATGAGTATTGCGGCGATTGAAACTGGTGGGTCTGAGTTAGTGCATATGACCTTATCATTTGAAGATGCTTATGAATCTTTAGACCTTGAATTATTCATCAATGAAACAGAAGCAACCTATGAAGTCTATCTTCAAGGAACTGATATCTTAGCGCTTATGAGCGAAGCGGAAGATGTTGATTTCGCTGAGTTATTTGATATAGATGAATATATTGTATTTGTCTTACCTAAAGAAGATGCGGACATTGATGAAGATGAATTATTTGAAATGTTAGCCGATGAGCTTGATATTGATGAAGCTGTGTTAAGAGATGTTGCGGATGAGTTATCGCGCTTTGAAAAGTATTTAGATTTAGAGTATTTTGAAGCTTTAGAAGGAATGGAAATGGATGTCGCAGTGCACGATGAAACCATGGTGCACACTATCATGACACTTCATCCTGAATCGATTAAAGCTTTAGCGGATGATGTGTTAGAAGATGTCTTTTATATCCTTAATATGTTAGAAATTGATGAAGATATCCCTGAAGACTTTGAGGCGTTTAAAGAAACTGAAGAATATCAACAACTCATGGCTATGATCGATTTTATAGAGCCGTTTGATTTAGTGGTTTCTCACGAACCATATTATAACGATTCAATGAGTATAATGTTTGATATGATGGATATTGTGCCATCTGATCCAAACGAAAGTGTTCAAGTCACGATGTCTATAGAAGATGCATCGGATATTAGCGTTCCGAGTGACGCAAGAAACTTAATTGATGTAGGGGAAGAATTCTTTAAATTGATGATGATTGGTGAGACATATATGTATGCTGAGGATTTAGCATTCTTCTCTGTACCTGAGGGAACCTATACAGTCGCAGAACTTCAAGAAGATTATTTTGTAAACTTTAATCTTCCAATTATTGATCCTTTAGAAAGTGAAGTTATCATAGAAGAAGATGATATGATATTTGACTTTGTCTATATTACCTCATCAGACGATGTCTTTAAAGATGGTGCCATCA
>SL_7KL_010_BRINEDRAFT_10000331_pt1 | contig 22232 bp, 14 predicted proteins | sample SodLak_010_BRINE_FD_10663 | JGI IMG/M metagenome (IMG submission 10663)
TTTTCGTAGAAAATAGAAAATTTACGGTATCGCGGAAACAAAGTTTCCGCGAGACCCCTCGTTTTCAAAGAAAACGGGGGGGTCTAAATTTTCTTCCGCGACATTCAAAATTAAATATTAATTGAAAATTAACGTTTGTGATATTGTGAAGCTTTTCGTGCTTTTTTTAAACCATATTTTCTACGTTCTTTAACACGTGAATCTTGTGTTAAATAACCTTTATCTTTGAATTGTTTACGAATTTCGGCTTCATACCCTAATCCATTAGATTTAATTGAAGAAGATTCATCAATAGATAATGCGTTTTCAACTTGATTAAGTTCTTTAGTAATTTGATTAGTGTCGCTGGCTGTAATCGAATAAAATTGACAAATCGCTTTGGCTAATCCTAATCTAATAGCTTCAGCTTGTCCGACAAGACCACCACCTTTAACTTTTACAACAGTATTGAAAGAGTTTAAATTATTTAATGAGAATTTTGAATCATCTAACATTTCTGTGTTTAAAGATGTCTCCTCTGTTTCTCCTTCAATACGAACATCATGAACAGTGCTTAAAACATTTAAAGGTGCTTTAATAGAAAGAAGTGAACATGTATTATTATGCAAATAATTTTCAGCTGGAATATTATTAATAAGAAATTGACCTCCTGGAAATTCTTTTGATGCTTTAACGATTTGGATTTGCGCAACAGCTTCTTTGCGTCTACCTACACCACGTGCTATGATATCCATATATTTTAATTTAATAGCCCTTCTATTATTATTCTAAGTTCTATTTTATTCTTTAATTTGCAAATTTAACCGAAGACAACGGTAATTCAACGAAACAAGCTTTAGATAAAAAGAGTTCAATATTTAATACAAGTAAAAACTTGTTTACTGTTTAGTAACAAAACAGTTTTTTAAGAAAAAAAAATCTGAATGAATAGAGGATATTTTGTTCGTTTTTTTAGCGAAAAATGTTCCGCTTGCTTTGTAGTTTGTAGTCAGACTAATGAAACAAGTTTTTCATGCTTTTACATTTCTTGAATAAATACATATCGAAGAAAACCGAAGATTTTATTCGAGATCCGACGGCCGAAAGAAAACTCGTAGAGTTTTCTCCCGCCTAGCGCCTTTTAGCGCAGAGGTCAGAGGGCCGTAAAACGCGCTAGGCCTTCGGCCGTCGCATAATTTTTTTATAACTAGGTATTTAATAATACCAGAGTAATCTTACGTCCATAAAAAAGACTTTTTTCAATTAATCCTTCTTTTTAATTAACTACATAAAGTCAAGAAACGAACTACTTCAAAATACTTTCATTTTTTTATGTATAAGTCTATATACAGCCTGACGTAATATCTAAGGACTTTCTTGGTGATGTCGCTTTCGAGATTGTAACCATTTTTGACGAAAAAGATAGTCATCATTAGAAAATCTTTCTCCTGTTTCTTAAGAAAAAATCTTGTTAAAGAATAACTTTATTTGTTTTAAACATATAGAATCTTTTATCATTCCTTCAAAAGAGAAAGAGATTCTATATGTTAAATAGTATTACAAAACCTTTTTAAGATTGTGCTGATAATTTTTTAACTTGTTCTAAAGCATTAAAACGATCAGTAATTAATGGAGCATCTTGACGATCTTCTGTAAAATATTCATTTGGACGTGGACTACCAAATACGTCATAAGCTAATCCTGTACTAACAAAAAGCCAACCTGCAATAAAAAGTGAAGGTACAGTGATACTGTGAATAACCCAATAACGAATACTTGTTAAAATATCTGAGAAAGGACGTTCTACTGGTTTTCCAGCCATAATTTACTCCTTGGGAATTCATTCCCATTTTATTTTTAACTATTTGTGTGCTGTATAGAATATAACATACTTTCGTATTTTTTTTATACATCTATACACAGATAAATCTATTTTTTAATTGGTTTTTTACCCCCAAGGGAATTCGAATCCCTGTTTCCTCCGTGAAAAGGAGATGTCCTAGGCCTCTAGACGATGGGGGCTTTGATAGTAATTGTAACATATAAATGTTACATGTCAACATATTATTTAATATAAAAAGAATATAAACCACAAGGAATCAATCTTTTCGTGGGTATCTTAATAAAAATTTTTAAAATACGAAAAAAGCTTTGTTTGACTTTCCTATGTTAAAATCCTAAATTAAGAGTAGTAAAAACACCATATTAAAAATTTTGATATATATAGCTATCTAATTACACAATAAATAAAAGTAAACTTGTAGCTAGAAAACAAATAAGTTTCTAAAAGTATCTTACTTGTTTTCTAGCTACAAGTTTAAGTTAAAAGTGAAATTACTTAGCGGGAGAGAATACATATTATCTTTGTATTAAATGCAAAGTAAATTCTTAATAAACGTTTATGAATTAAATTTATTAAAATTTATTATTTATATATCTTTTATATATCTTTTATATATCTTATATACTCAATATAGTTTATACGTTTTGAGCTCGTTTTTTATAAAAACATCTTTTATGTTAAAAATATTTGAAGTCCAATTATTTATTAACTCAATTTTTTTCTCACGTCTAAACTCAAAATGCTTATAGTTTTCACCATAAGCAACAATGAAAACTTGAATAGAATCTATTCCATAGGTCTGAGTTACTTGTTCCGACCAAATGGAGCGGGAACCAGCGCATGTCAGTACAGGATGCTTCAAGAAATGGGAGGGTATGTATTGGAATTGAATAGCCGCCCTGTTATAGAGAAGCATTTGTACCTCTAACTAGAGGTGCATTTGCGAGGCGAAGATTGAAAGGATGAAGCACTATTGCCTAACCAGAAACAGTTTTAGATACCACTGCTCTAACCCTGGGAAGGGCTATTTTCGATCCCCCACGATTCAGAACAGATGTTCGTGAGAGAACCACACGGGTCGAGGGAGACTTATCAGCTTCCGTAATTGGTGCCAGATAAGGTTAACTGTATGGCTGGCTACTAATTAATCATTAGTTGGGTTTTGTAAACTTGTCGAATCGACTAACCCACCCTTAATGGTGGTAGGTAATCAATCTTTTAGGTCGGGAGAGGGTCTGTCTAAAGTCTAAAAAGCTCCTTAACAGGAGCGTTGCTCAGGTGGGACTAAGATAGGACGGGGTCCTAGCAAACGAGAGAGCGAGGATTCTTTGGGCATTAATCCGTTTTGATTTTGTGCAGTTGTCCAGGTCGTATCTCGCAAAGACTGAACTTTGCTAAAATTAGCTGAGTCAAAGAAATAAAATTAACATTTAGAATTATGAAATAAAAAAAAAACACGAAAAGAAACTTAAAGCTCTCATTGTATACAATAAAGCTAACGCTATACATCTGGTGAATATCAAGTACTATATTGTACAAACAAAGAAGATGAGACAATATAGCCACTTAGAAATGGAAAAGAAAAGTCTCTCCTGGAAATAGGTTTTTAAGGCTCAGGTACGTCATTTTTAATACCACCGATTTGTATCTCAGTAGTCAGCTTGGTAATCCAAGCTGAAAATTTTTTATTTTCAAAGGTTCTTCTGTTTGTAACTATTCTATAATTTGTTTCTTTGTGTCTATTTGTATTTGGACTCATATGTAGGTTTTTTTGTTTTATATTAAATTTTTATACTTATTTTAATTTTATTGTAGAAACACTTTAAGAAGATGACTTTAAAGTTTAGAACTAGAGCTTATTTATAAATAAGCATATCATTTTTTTTTTTTTTTTTTTNNNTAAAGAAAATTAACGAATGCTTATTTATAAATAAATATATTTTGTTTTAAGTTTTTTTTATTTAAAAATTTTAAAAATTAAAACGTTAAAAGGTGAGTTTGAAAAGGTGAGTTTGAAAAGGTGAGTTTGGTTGGCCTAGCGAGAAAGGCTTTCCCAGCTATTTGTAACACCTTCTAAAATTAATGAATTATTATAGATTTCTAAAATAATTAATAAAAAAACAGCGAATAAAAGAATAGCTACACCCATAAGAACAGTAGTACCCCAACCAGGTAATACTTTACCAGCTTCTGAATTTAAAGGACGTAGTAAAGTTCCTAAAGGAGTAACGATACCCGGTTCTTGAGATAATGTACTTTGTGTAGTATTTGCTTTTGTTTTACCTGTAGCCATAATTAATAATGAATAAAATCTGTATGTTTTTTCCTTTCTGTAATATTATATACTATATATGGAGAATAATTTTGTCATGTCTAAAATTAAAAATTTATGGAAAGTCCGGCGTTTTTCTTTACCTTCTTTTTATGGTTTCTTTTATTAAGTGCTACAGGGTATTCCGTTTATGTTAGCTTTGGACCTCCTTCTAAAAAACTACGAGATCCTTTTGAAGAACATGAAGATTAACACTATCCTCGTTTTTCGGGCGTAAAACGCGCTAGGCGGGAGAAAACTCTACGAGTTTTCTTTCGGCCGTCGATTCTCGAATAAAATCTTCGATTTTATTCGAGTGTTTAAAAATGAAAATAACGGAAACTTCGTTTTCTAACTATTCGGGCAATTTGTTTTCAATTTTTGTCAAAGGTACTTTTAGCCAATATCTCGTAAGACTTTTTTCTGATGTTGAAAGTACCAAAGGGCAACACTAAAAGTGGAGTTTAAATAAAATTTAAAATTTTATTTAGTTTAAAGTTTAAACAGTAATGTTTTAATGCCTAAAAAGTTTTACACACATGTTTTTCATTATTTCAATAAAAACTAAAATTCGATAAAGTATTCATTTGTTCTCTTATTTTTAATATATATATAAGAAATAAGAGAACAAATGAATACTTTACTTTATTTAAAGTATTTAATAAAAAATTACCTTATAATTATTTTGCAATACGTGGAGGTTCTCTAAAGAAAATAGAGAAAAAGATAATACCTAACGTTCCAATTAATAAGAAAGTGTAAACTAAAGCTTCCATAAAATGTGGTAAAAATTTTTATTGAAAAGACTTTGTCTTTCAAATAGGAACATAATTCCAAATTTTAAGTTAATCTATGTTCAAAAAGAGCAATATAGGCCTAAAACGACTCTTTTTGTCGCGAAAAATGGGTTTCCGTGAGACACCCCGTTTTTAAGGAAAACGAAAATAGAAAATTTACGCTGTAAATTTTCTTCCGGGGCTGTTAATATTTTGATTTTTTTGAAATAAATTTTTTTGTTATCGGTTTTTCTTGTCGCAAGTAGTTGCGGTCAAAAAACTTTTATCTAGGCGGGAGAAAACTCTACGAGTTTTCTTTCGGCCGTCGGCTAACTTAAATTCGTTTGCTCAGAGAATTTCCAAGCCCATCTTTAAAGATGTAAAGGAAAAGTTGAAACCTTTGATTCTGTGACAAATCTACTATAACAATCTTAATTTTTCAAAATTGAATAATTTGAGAAAAAAGAAAGTTTTTTATATATAAAAAATATATATTTTTGGTACAGTGAGTATAGAAACAAAGTTGTTGAATTTAACTTTTTCATTTACACAAAAAAAGATTTAGTAAAAATCAGACTTTATAATTAATTGTTGTATTCTATATTCCTCTTTCTATAAAAAGAGGAATATAGAACGTTTCTAGAAAAAGAGAATTTATGTTTATATTGTACAAAGGATTGTTGAGCTTTGCATTACACATCAAATTCTTTTTATTAAATTATTGTTTTTATTAAATTTCAGACGAGGCCGACGGCCGAAAGAAAACTCTACGAGTTTTCTCCCGCCTAGATCATATAAAAAAAAACATAAACATAAATATTGAAAATGGATTCCTAAAAATTAATAATAATGAAGAATCCATTTTCAATATTTATTGATATTATAAATAACGAAATTCGTTTTTAAGTGTAAAATGTCAGATGAAAAGTCAGTTAGAACTTTGTGCAAAGTATCTAATTAGTAATAATAAACGAATTTACGGCCCAAAGGGTTAGGCCCCAAAAGGGGCCGTCAAACTTCGTTTCCTAACCCTTCGGTTAGACAACAAAGTTGCCGTCACCTAATCCTTTGGCAAGATTAATAAATTTCTTAGAAAGCTTCACGAACAGATGAAGTGTCACCAAGTTTTTTATATTTACCAAATTCTAGTTGGTCGTTAATGTCTTCATCGATACCGGCAAATACGTCACGGAAAATAGTTCTCGCACCATGCCAAATATGACCAAAGAAGAATAATAAAGCAAAAGATAAATGTCCAAAAGTAAACCAACCACGTGGGCTACTACGGAATACACCATCAGATTGTAAAGTTGAACGATCAAATTCAAAAATTTCACCTAATTGAGCTTTACGGGCATATTTTTTAACCGTTGAAGGATCAGTAAATGTTAAACCATCTAATTCACCACCATTGAATGTAACTGAAACACCTACTTGTTCAATAGAGTATTTTGATTCAGCTTTACGGAATGGTACGTCAGCACGTACAATACCGTCTTTATCGATTAAAACTACCGGGAAAGTTTCAAAGAAAGTTGGCATACGACGAACAAAAAGTTCACGACCATCTTGATCTTTGAAAAGTGCATGTCCTAACCAACCTACAGCAATACCATCTCCACTATTCATAGCACCTGTACGGAATAAACCACCTTTAGCAGGGTTATTTCCGATATAATCATAAAAAGCTAATTTTTCAGGAATTTTCGCCCAAGCTTCTGAAGGAGATAAACCTTCAGATGTACTTTGTGCAACTCGTTTTTGAATTTCTTGTTGGAAGAATCCTTGGTCCCATTGATAACGAGTTGGTCCAAATAATTCAATTGGTGTTGCTGCAGAACCATACCACATAGTACCTGCTACAACAAAAGCTGCCCAGAATACTGCCGCAATACTACTTGATAATACAGATTCAATTGAACCCATTGATAAACCGAAATATAAACGAATAGACGGTCTAACACAAAGATGGAATAAACCAGCTAAAACACCCAAAATACCAGCTGCAATATGGTGAGCTGGAACTCCACCAGGGTTATAAGGATCAAAACCATCAGCACCCCAAGATGGAGCTACTGGTTGAACACTTCCAGTTAATCCATATGGATCAGATACCCAAATACCAGGTCCAAAAACACCTGTTACATGGAAAGCACCAAATCCAAAACAAGTAAGACCTGCTAAGAAAAGATGAATACCAAAAATTTTTGGTAAATCTAATGCAGTTTTTCCTGTACGTGGATCACGGAATAACTCTAAGAGACGAGTCGACGGGTCTGTTACCATACCCGCCTCTCTTCCGAAACCGTACGTGATACTTTCGCATCATACGGCTACTCAGCAAATGCTATCCTTGTTACGGAACTCTTAAGAACGGTCAGGCGAGACCCCCCGATTCATTAAGAACGGGGGCTGGTTTTTTGGTCATGGCAATGTCTATGTAATAGTTGAATATTATGAGAAGTCTTCATTCCACCATCGGATAGCGGAATAATATGGTCTGTCTCAAGAATATCCTCTTCCACAAAGGGAAGATTACATAAATTACAGCGGCCCTTTTGCTTTCTTAGAAGCCATGCTTGGCTCTTTGACATAAAGGGGCTTGAGCCTAAGCGCGTTGCCCAATATATCTCATTGCCATCATAAGGACTAGAATTGCCTATAACCTTGTTATATTCTTTTATACTGTCAGCATACTCAGTATGCTTGTACAGTCTTATACTAGGTGCAGTCATGAATTCCCAACGACCCTCATGGCGCTTCCAATATTTTAAGAAGCCAGACGACGCACTTTTTGTCGCGCGTTTAGCCCATCTTCTTAGTTTTAAATAAAGTAGGAAATCCATTTTCTGCAACGTTTTACACGTAATTGCGTCCGATCTACCAAAATAACGGGACCAACCACTGATGATTGGGTTCAATTTTTTAATTAAAACTTCTTGACTTACGTTACGGTTCTTTCGGATTTCTAAGCCCAGTTTTCGCTGGTAGCTTTCGCATTTCTCCTTAGAAGGCACAATTAGTGTTTTGAAGCCACCTTTAATCTTGCCTCCACCATATTTAGATCTAAACTGCCTTATTGTGAAACCAAGAAAGTTAAAACCTGGGTATGTAACACCAAATTCAACTTTCTCTTTTTCGGATAACTCCAAGGTATGGGTCATACGGGTTTTTTCTTCGGAAAGTTCTAGTCCAATACCGCTTAACCAAGCTTGAATAGCTTCTCTACATTTAAGTATAACATCTTTATCATAATGCATTACTACGAAATCATCTGCATACCGTATAAACGATAGCGATCTTTCTTTATCTCTACTTCCCATGCTAGCTCCATTTGGAGTACGTAATATAATGTCATTAATAAGTTGTTTTAACATATCTTCCATACCAGTCAGCGCTATGTTGGCTAGAAGAGGTGAAATCACTCCACCTTGAGGAGTACCTGTTTCAGTAGTGCTGAAAACATCTTGGTCAATTACCCCAGATTTTAGCCACGCTTTAACCTGCTGGTGCATTTTACCCTTACTAAAAGCAAGTTTCTTTAGTAGTTTGCCATGATCAATTCTGTCAAAACATTTCTTAATGTCAGCATCAAGAACGTACTTGGGCTTTTTATTAATGGACAAGTAGATCTGTTTGACCGCATCGTGACAGTTGCGACAAGGTCTAAAACCGAAGCTATTGGGTTCAAACTTAGCTTCCCATTCTGGTTCTAAGGCCAGTTTAAAAAGTGCTTGGTTAGCTCTGTCAGCTATGGTAGGAATACCAAGTGGACGCTTTTCAGCTTTTCCTGGCTTGTTAATCCAAACCCTTCTGAGCGGCTTAGCTTTGCCATTAAGACCTACTTTGGAAACAAAGGCTAAACGGGCTGGCGCTTTTAGAATTTTAATTCCGTCCACACCCGCAGTTTTCTTACCCTTGTTATCCTGAGTAACACGTCTTGTGGCCAACAGTTTTGCATGATAAGAGTTAATTAATGTATTCTGAATATTACGTACCAGTTTTATCTGCCCATTCTTAGAAGCAAAATAAATTCTTTTTTGTAGTTTTCGAACATGAATTTCAACAGTTGCCCATTTAATCTTGTTCCAACCCTCTTTCGATTTAGGTATTTTTTCCATAAAAAGACTTTATTTATTGCACAGCTGCGTCCTACGTCAGCATATCCCGGTCGTTACAACCTTCCCTTTTCAGGCAATGCTTTTTCATTAAAGCTAGGCGTTCGCTTTTTAGGACATCTTACTCCCCCTATTCCATATAGTGGTCCTACCAAACCAGAAGTTTGGAGAAATAGGAGGGTTTCCTCGTTCCATAACACCATACTGAACTCTTTAGGGCCTGCCTCTCCCCCGGGGGTCAAAGTTAACGCGCAGGCAAAGTCGGGAGAACTTACCTGACTTAATACTACCCTACATCGTATTTGATGCGCAACGGGACATAACCTAAGTTACGTAAGCTTACTATCGTCGCTGGGACTTTACGAGGGCTAAGGACGGCAGTTCGCATATTTATTTTCTACCCCACAATGTTCTTTCCTTGATATGATCTCAGTCCGAGTTGGATATGAAGTTCTTGCTCGCGGTACACGTTTTCAGTTATTATCGTGTTTAACCGCTTCCAACCCCGCATGTACGCCCTGTGATAACCAGTCTCAGGCGTAGGGGCTTCAGCTTTCTACCTCGCGTTAGAGGCGGTAGGATTTGCACCTACAAGGTGTTATAGTTAGAAACAGCCAAATAAATTCGACTATTTCCCTCCTCCCCAGCAAAAAGCTGTTTCAGAGAACGAGTCGCACTCCCAGTAGACCCAATGCCAAACTGAAGCAAGGAATAATAAACCTGAAAGAACAATATGTGAAGCAGCAGCTCCTTCATAACTCCAGATACCTGGATTTGAAGCTGTTTCTCCACTAATTGTCCAACCACCCCATGATTGTGTTACACCCAAACGTGTAAGAAAAGGAAGTACAAACATTCCTTGACGCCACATTGGGTTTAAAACTGGATCTGATGGATCAAAAACCGCAATTTCAAATAATGTCATTGAACCAGCCCAACCTGCAACTAATGCTGTATGCATTAAATGCACTGAAATTAGTCGTCCTGGGTCATTAATAACTACTGTATGTACACGATACCAAGGTAAACCCATAAAACTTTTACGTTAGTCATTTTTTATTTCCTTAATTCTTCTTTTTATTCATTATTCAACTTCTAGACATCTATAATTGAACTAAAGATTTCAACTTATTTAAAAAACTTTAAATCAATCTTAAAGCTAATTAAAGAGTTAATACTTTGTATATGATTCATCATTAGAAAATTTTTTCCTCCTTATGTTTAGAGTTAGTTCCTTATATAATAAGGAAAAAAAGAGATTGTAGCAAAAACTCCTCGAGTTTTTGACCCGTCTTGTTTCTTTTTTCTCGCCAGAATTGTTTATTACGAAAATTTACAGAACAAAGTCGACGACCGAAAGAAAACTCGTAGAGTTTTCTCCCGCCTAGACAAATTCTCAAAAAGCGCTTTTAACTTATTTTAAAATCAAACCAATTTTAATGTGTGAAGCTTTAACTAGCTTCATATACTATAGTAAAAAGTTCATTTTTAATCTTAATCTTTTTTTGAATCTATTTTGTCAATTTTAACTTTATGTCTAGTAGTGTTTTACTAGTTTCACATTTGTCAATTTTAAATTTTTATCTTTCGGGATTGACGGGGCTCGAACCCGCAACTTCCGCCGTGACAGGGCGGTGCTCTAACCAATTGAACTACAATCCCATAACTAGGTGTACCATTTACATCACAGTATTATATTTTTTGGTTTAGTATTTTTGTATAAAAAGTACGAAGTCCTTCCGGTTTTTGTTTTTCGCACGAGACTAAATTTGGTGTGTTACAGCCACGGTCTTTTAAGAATTTTGATAAACTGTTTATATTTTATCATAAGAGTTTCTTTTTGTCTAGATTAATAGTCAGATATAACCTTTTTGAAATTGCAACGAACTATAAACTCAATATGTAGAAAAAGATATAAATAGAGTGTTAATACTAAATGAGAAAGAATTCAACTTAGTATTAACACTCTAATGAACCATTAATAATGAAAACAAATATTATTTACAGAAGATATCTGCAATAGACGAAAAAAATTATGGTTGAGAAGTTTAAACTTAATTTTTAGATTATTTGCGTGAAGTGTCGTGGGAAACCCAACAGGGCTTCGCAGAAATTTATAGTTAAACTGCGTTTTTTTGATATTTTAAAAAACGTGAACGGATTTTTTGGGCAAGACGAATACGTGTAATAAATTTAGTTAAAATATATTTAATAGAATTACGTGAATCATCGTTTGCTGGAATAATATGATTAGATAAAGTAGGATCACAATTTGTATCAACTATAGTGAAAGTTTTTAAACCAAGCTTATTACATTCACGTACAGCATTCATTTCTTCTTGTTGACCAATAATAATAGCTACATTATTAGAAATTTTACTTTGTGATAATTTTGTCATATTAGCAATACCACCAAAATATTTTTCTAAACGTTGCCATTTTTTCTTACGAGCAGCTGCTAGTTTTTTTGTAGTAGAACTTAAATTTTTGTCATAAATATTTTCAATAGGGAATTTTAGTTTAGGATCTACGATAGTAGATAATAAGATTTGAACAATTTCAGAAATTTTAGTTTGTGGCGTAGGTAGATAGCGAAGACGTGGTAAAAATTTAATTAATTTTTGTTGTGCATCTAAGGCTTTAAATTGACGTTTAACAACTTGAATAACATGACGTTCTCCAATAGCTTTAGCTTTAAGTTGTTGTAATTCAATTACATATTGATTTTTAAGGGAATCATACGTTTGTAACGTTGTTTCAATTTGTTTCAATTGCTGATAAGCATCATTACATTGTTTTTCAATTGTTTGAATTGAAGAAATTAATGTTTTGATTACCATTTGAATATAAGAACTTAATTGACTTGCAAAACGTAAAAGTAGCGAACTACAAACAACAATATTACCAGAACTAGCTTTAGATGTTCTTAAACGTGATGTCTTTGTAGAACCACTTTCAGATTGGAAAGTATCCATTAAAGATGAATCGTTTTCACGACTACGTACAGTGGCTAAAGCAACTCTATTTAAAATTTCTTTAGGAGGATTTGGAACAATCCAAGGTTTAATATTTTCTTCTTGAATATTTTTAAGTGTTCCATATGGAACAGTATATAAAGAGATATCAGTTTTTTGTAAGCTTTTCATTTCAGATGATAACATTAATAAATATTTGTATTCACGTAATTTTTGAGAATAAGCTGCTAATTGATTAAATAACATTTTATATTTAAAAGAGATTTGTAAACCTTTTTCTTTAATAAAAAGAGTTTCATCTATTAATTCACGACGTTTTTGAATCAGTTTTTGACGCTTTTGAATATATAACATACCTTTAGTCAGTAAAACATTACGTTTTTCTCTAAATTTTTGTGCACGTAAAGCAATTTCATTTTTATTATTTTTAAACATCTGGAAAATTTGACGTCCTTTAATTAAAATAAGTTTACTTTTCTTTTTTAATAATAAAGCTTTTTTAATAAAACGAGATTTAATTGTTTGTCTTCTTTCTAAAATATCTCGTACTACTTTTTGTTTTTCTCTTAAAATAGGACGAATTTTAGAAATCGATTTACAAATTGTTTTCCAGTTTGTTAACATACCACCTAACCATCTTGTATTTACATAAAATGAATTTTTTGTAAAAAAAGATGCACGAGCTATTAAGCCTGTTGCCGGTTTTTTTGTTCCAATAAATAAGAAAGTACGTCCTTTTAATGCATATTTTGTTAACGTATTTAAGGCTTTATTTAAACAGCGACGTGTTTTTAAAAGATTAATAACATGTTGACCTTTTTTCACAAATGGTCGGTTTTTGTTTTGACCTGTCGCGGAAACGAAGTTTCCGCGAGACCCCCCATTTTCAACGAAAACAGGGGCTTGTTTTTTCAACCAAATATATTGTTTCATACGTGCATGACATTTTACTGTTTTTTCCCCGAAATGCATACCATGAGCTAACATTTCACGAATACTATTCATAACAAGAGTTGCTTTTTTCTCTTTAGATACTGGATTAATTTGTATAATTTTACCTATAGCGCAATTAAAACAAGAATTTCCTATATCGCGCGTTACTTTAATACGCACTTTATCACGACCTAATATAACACCTTTTTGTAATTTAACAAATAAAATTTGATCTGTCGCGGAAACGAAGTTTCCGCGAGACCCCCCGTTTTCAACGCAAACGGGGGATTGAATTTTTAAAATTCCGTAATTATTATATTTTTTTATGTTTTCAGGTAAAATCGTTGTAAATTTACAACCATACATTAACTTATTTAATGATAATTTTGATTCTACTATTTGATTTGTATTTGCATTTAAATCTTTTTTCATTGAATTAACTACTCCTTCAGAATTACGACCTGAAAGGGTTGAAAAAGCATAATTTGCTTTTACACGAGTTATCGTAATTTTTGCTTTTTTGGGAAGTACTGCCCCTTCACTTAACGGAACAATAATTTTATAATCTGGTGCAAATTCAACAATACCAGCACCTTTTGCACTTTTTTTAGTAATATCCACTGTTAAAACATCACCCGGTTTTACAGGTGACATCATATTTTCAGATTCAGTACGACCACCTTCTATTAAATCTTTACCTGCATCACTCATAGAAACAGAAACTAATTGTGCTACAGCATACGATGAATCTTTAAAAGAAGTAACCGATTTTTTCACAATTTTTGCTTTAACATTTCCTTGTTTTGCATTTGGTACAAAAATTGCGAATGGGTATGAAAATTCATCAATACCTATATTATTAGGTGCCAATGCTGTAATTTTTAAATCACATATATCTCCTACACTAAGAGTTTTCTTTTTAACTCCATTATTTTTCATTTTTGGATTCCATTTTTTTACTTGTGTTGTTGCCATTTTTTTAGAATTTTTTTTTTTTTCGATTTTTTTCTACGGCCTTTTTTAAATACAATTCAAAAGAGTAGTTTAAAAAAATTAAAGTTGGTTATGTTTAAACCATCATTAATTTAATCATATAAATCTTATCTTTTTATCTCTTTTGACATAAACTAGAATTAGATATAAGTTCAACTTTCAAGGAAAAGAAATGTCTTTTTCAAGTCAAAAACATTTCCCCCAATTCATTTTTATTTTTACTTTATTCGTTTTAATAATTAAATAGTTTCTTCTACGTGTTTATGCATTTTTATTTGAATTAAAAGGGCAATACAAGTATTATTTTATTTAGTAATAATTGAAGTTTTTTATTTGTGTTAAACACGTTTTAATGAAATTTGCCATCTTGAATTCAAATGACAATAGAATTTATTTTAGGCATCGAAGATAAATTCTCTTTTTGATTTTTTTCTACAGTTTTAGAATTGTTTAATAAATAAAGTTGATTATCTTTATTTAAATTTAACGAATAAATAATCTAGGCGGGAGAAAACTCGTAGAGTTTTCTTTCGGCCGTCGCATTTGGCAAGTCGAATAATAAATTCTTTTAAACGAATTTATTTTTCAAAGAGACTACTCAAAAAAATGGATTCGTTTAAAACAGAAACAAAAAATTTAAAGTGAAGTGTTCAAATTGACTAGAAAAATTTTTCCTATAATAATCCTTATTAAGAAGAACGTCTCTAGCTAATTTTTTCTTCAAATTTACAATTCATTTATCTAAAGAATCCTTTTTCTTTACTAACAAATGGTAATAAACCCATTACTCGAGCACTTTTAATTGTTTTTGCTATATAACGTTGTTGTTTTGCTGTTAAACGTGTTTGTCTTCTTGGTAAAATTTTACCTCCTAAACCAATATAACGTTGTAATAAACCACAATGTTTATAGTCGATAATACGTCTATTATAAACAGCTTTTTCAGGCTTTTCTCGTAAAATAATTACCAAAGATTTTGGTGGAATTAAAGGTTTAATAGGTGCTCTACCCGTAGAACGTTTTGCACGTTGTGTACGTTGTTTTTGAACACTTCCTAATAATTGTGACAGAGATAAAACACGTGACGGATTCACACTAGATGAACTTTTGTCTTTTCCACGCGAGTCATATTTAGGGTTTATTTTTTTTGCAGAACTCATAGTTTTTATCATTTTTTTTTTTCTCTACTGAATAAACAAGATAACAAAGTTAACCGCACATTTTATTTTGAAGTATAAAATCTAAACTCTATTTTAAATAGCTAGTATTTCTGTTCCAAAAAAGTGAGGTTTAGTAAGATGCTTGCAGTGAAAGCCAGCAAGCTTTCATACTGATTACTATTTATTTTCAAAATAAATAGTTTTTTTTTGTCTATTAGTATGAGAAACTACTTTGTTATTTCTTTAAAATAAAGGGAATCTAAATCATAAAAATATATGTATATATATAACTCGTTTGGTTTAATATATCCCGAATAAAATCTTAGATTTTATTTGAGATCCGACGGCCGAAAGAAAACTCGTAGAGTTTTCTTTCGGCCGTCGCATACTTTTTTCTTTTTTCTTGCCTTAGTTTATCATAAAAAAAACTTTACGTATAAAAACTCTTTTAGAAAATTATCTCAATTTTACATAAAATTAAATAAAAAAGAGAAAATATGGCTCTTATCCTTTGTTTCTTAACAACTTTTTTTAAAATGTCCCTAGTTTGTTTAAAAAGGGTATATTCAGCATGAAAAAAGTTTTGTCGATGTTTAGGAAACGAAGTTTCCGTCACGTGCGAAGCCCGACGGGTCTTTGCACAAACACGTATGTCGAAAACGTTTATGGCTATATAGATATTTCGATTATATTCCTGTAAAAAAAATCACTTTTTTTATCAAATTTGTTTCAGTTTTTAACTTTCCACCAAGGGGTCTGAGTAAAACTTTCTTTTTTATTGTTTTATTCAATATGTTTTGACTTAGTATGCACAATATAGAGAAATCATTTTTTCAATATTTAAAGTAAAAGGTCTACATAAATCTTTTCTCTTCTATCCGAACAGATAGTATTTATGTAGACCTTTAAAATTTGATTATTTAAATAACCGCCAAAAAATTTTACAAAGAATAAGATTCTTGTCTTAAGTTATTAAAAATCAATTATTGTGGAAATTTTATTTCCACAATAAAGTAGAGAAAAAAGATTTGAAAAACTTTTAACCTACTGCAATAATACGTGCTAAGAAGAACGACCATGTTGTTACAATACCACCTAATAAATAGTGTGCAACACCAACAGCACGTCCTTGAGTAATACTTAATGCACGTGGTTGAATTGAAGGAGCTACACGAAGTTTATTATGAGCCCAAACAATTGATTCAATTAACTCTTGCCAGTAACCACGGCCAGAGAATAAGAACATAAGAGAAAACATGAAACCCGAGGTTTAAACCTCGTCATAGACTATACATTCTTCTTTTTTTTAAGAAGTCGGCGTTTTATAGATAAATACCTTGAAACTATAATAAATTATTATTTCAACATATTTACCTATCTTGTAGTAAGTTTTAATAGAGAACTAATCCGCTAAATAAAAAACTTCTACTCAGTCGTTACGGGGTTTATAAAAAATAAACTTCCCACGGTATTACCCTAAAATCAAAAATATTTCCTGAGAGTTAGGTGACAGCAACTTTGTTTCCTAACCAAAGGGTTAGGAAACTTTCATTTCCATCAACAAATTTTCTTTTTTGTACACGAAAATCGGTCTTAGTTAAGGCTAACAAACAGGAAAAAGGCGTTGACGACACCCTACGACACCCTTACGAGCCTACCCGACCGTCATTTAGGTTGTCAGGAATGCGAAGTGAGTTTTTTAATTTTTTGTTTTTGAGATTCACCGTTATGAGCCGATTTAATTACTTATTTCTTACGAAATAAGAGGCCAATTCTTTAGCCCATACAAAATGAGCACCTAAGAACAGAAGTCCATACGCTGATAAAGATGAACCGTATGATTGGATAACTTGAGATGATTGTGCCCAAAGGAAGTCACGAAGCCATCCATTAATTGTATTTGCACTTTGACCAAAATTACCTCCAGTAATGTGAGACACACCAGAATCTGTTACAGTACCCCAAACATCAGATTGCATTTTCCAACTAAAGTGGAAAATAACAATTGATAATGAGTTGTAGTTAAACTAAGGGGGGCCATCTCGACCCACCCTCGTCTTCAAATCCGGACGTGAGACTTTCACCTCATCCGGCTCCTGCAAACACTCAAGACTACGTTCCTGAGCTGTCTTTTTAACATGGCAATAACGATGTAGAAGTTGGAGATTACTGTAAGTATCCGAACCACCTCGATGTTTCGGCACAACGTGATCAACTTCCCACGAGTCAGACCAGAACGTTCGATTACACCAAGTGCAGCGACGTCCCTGACGTTTTAGCAGAATCTGCACACGTCGAGAGCAGCTAGCAAACTTAGGAGAGCGCGCAGCCCAATAGGATGCGTCCCCATCAAACGGGCTCTTATCCCCAATGACTTTCACATATTTCTCGCTAGGTACCCACACCATGTGAGGGAGATCATTTTCTACTCGCTTTCCGCCCTTAGAAAGTTTGGTTCCAACGAGTACCCAATTATCATTGTGTGGAATTCCATATAACTTATATGTACGCCCCGAGGGAAAATATTTTTCCTTAACAACTTTTCGACCATTTCGAGTGTCCCTGCGGAACACCCAAGCTCTGATCTTTTGAAAAATCACGTGAGTCATTCTGGAAAAGGTGTTTTTGCATTCACAATACTTATAGTAATTTGCCCAACCAAGTATAACTGGTCTGAGCTTACGAATAAGGTCATATGAAGAGGCAGCCTTGTTCTTTTGTACAATGTTTCTGACTCTTTCCAAGAAGCGTTTACATTTCTCCTTTTGTGGTATGATACATAGCCTATAGACACCGTTCCTGCGAATTGCTGTAATTTGGAAACCTAGAAATTTAAAGCCGTTGCGAGAATCAACAATCGAAGATTTTTCCTGGCTGATTTCTAAACCAACCAATTGCAACCAACGTTTCGTTTCTTCGACACATTGATCCAAAATACGCCTGTTTTCGTGAATAATTACGAAATCATCTGCGAATCTAATAACGGCTAACGCTTTTCGTTTAACAGCGCTACCTCTGACATTAGGTCTAGGTGCTGGCAACTGCTCTACGAAGTTTTTCAGGTGATTCTCTAAACCATGGAGCGCAATGTTTGCAAGAAGGGGTGAAATAATTCCGCCTTGCGGCGTACCTACTTCAGTTGATGTGAAGCTCTTAGGCGCATTAGAATACCCTTCCATAACACCAGCTTTTAACCAAGATCGAATTTGATTGTGCAAAGCTGGAAAAGTACCCAGTTTGCTCAGCAAAGCGTCGTGGTTAATGCTGTCGAAACATTTCCTGATGTCTGCGTCAAATACAAATTTTGGAGAAGCGTTTTTACTGCTACGTCGCAGATTCAGAAAGATAGCTTCAATAGCATCATGAGTTCGGCGCGCGGGCCTAAATCCATACGAGTTAGGTTCGAACACCGCTTCCCATTCCGGTTCAAGAGCCAGTTTAACCAACATTTGTTTGGCCCTGTCTCTGATGGTAGGAATCCCAAGTGGACGCTTTTCTGGCTTTCCAGGTTTTTCAACCCACACCCTACGGATAGGGTCCGAGAAACCTTTGCCATCTATCTTAAGAGAGTTAGCAAGCGCCAACTTCTGATTAGGCTTTACAATTTTTACCTTATCAACACCCGCAGTTTTTCGGCCCTTGTTTACAGTCGTAACTTGATACACTGCTAACAGGCGAGCATCCACCGAGGATAATAAACGTTTTTGAAGTCCATGCACTTTATTAGACAGCCCGGCTCGTTTAGCCTTGTAAATTCTACGTTGTGAGCGACGGACACGATTAATGACCAAAGGCCACTTTACCTTGTCCCACGCGACATTTATTCTAATTTTGTTGCTCATAAAAAAAGCCCATGTAGAATTCACGCATTTGCGCACTTGACGTCAGCTTATCCGCCCCACAGTGTGCAAGACGGCATTTGCTTCTTCAAGCTATCCCTCATCCCGAGAGGCATATGGATTAGCAATCCTACCTCTTGGCTATACCAGATCTGGGAAAAGAATTCCAGTCCGTTCAACCAAAAGTAACCTCTCGAGACTTTCCACCGTTCCGCACCGGTATATCGGGCGCCACTTAGATGCCTACATTACTCCATGACCCGGTTTTTCGAAGAAAACATTCCGACCGTGTGTCCTGGACGAAGAACCCACGACGAGCCTACAACGCTGAGATAGACCCAACGTGCAACATCTCGGACATCTAACCTGGATTAAACGCCGGCCTATTTCGATGTAAGGAGCTTAAATAGATCACCATTATGTATGACGCTACTCCTATCCTTTGCTCAACTTCACTAGAGAGCTACCCCCAGCTATCAAGGATAAGAGGTGGCTCGCCGGCGAGCCAAGGGAATTTAACCCTATACCAATGCAGTTAGAGCGCTATGCGGCACATTGGCTACATACGCCCCCCTTCATTTCCTGCAGCACAAAGTACAGCAGTTGTTGAAGGAACGGGTCGCACCATCCAGAATAGCCCAAGGAAAACGTGATCCCATGCAGAAACTTGACAAGTACCGCCACGGCCTGGTCCATCACAAGGGAAACGGAAACCTAAGTTAGCTTTGTCAGGAATTAAACGTGAACTACGTGCAAATAAAACACCTTTTAATAAAATTAAAACAGTTACATGAATAGTGAAAGCATGAATGTGGTGAACTAAGAAATCAGATGTACCTAACGAAATAGGCATCATAGCAACTTTACCACCTACTGCAACAACATCACCGCCCCAAGTTAAACTTGTAGCAGCTAATGCATTTGGTGCTGTAAGCTGAGGTGCTGTAAAATGAGTATTTTGGATCCATTGTGCAAAAACAGGTTGTAATTGAATTGCTGTGTCAGAGAACATATCTTGTGGACGTCCTAAAGCACTCATTGTATCATTGTGAATATATAATCCAAAACTATGGAAACCTAAGAAAATAGATACCCAGTTTAAATGAGAAATAATAGCATCACGATGACGAATAACACGATCTAATAAATTATTATAATTATTTGTAGGATCGTAATCACGAACCATAAAAATGGCTGCGTGAGCTCCAGCACCTACAACACAGAAACCACCAATCCACATATGATGTGTGAATAAAGAAAGTTGAGTACCATAATCAGTTGCTAAATAAGGATAAGGTGGCATTGAGTACATATGATGAGCTACAATAATAGAAAGTGAACCAAATAAAGCTAAGTTAATAGCTAATTGAGCATGCCAAGAAGTTGTTAGAATTTCATATAAACCAACGTGACCGTTACCAGTAAATGGTCCTTTATGTGATTCTAAAATATCTTTAATACTATGTCCAATACCCCAGTTAGTACGGTATTGATGACCAGCAACAATAAATAGAACTGCAATAGCTAAATGATGATGTGCTGTATCAGATAACCATAAACCACCTGTTACTGGATTTAAACCACCTTTAAATGTAAGGAAATCACTATATTCAGACCAATTTAAAGTAAAGAAAGGAGCTAATCCTTTTGAAAAACTTGGGTATAAATCAGCAACAATCGATTGGTTAAGTAAGAATTCATGAGGTAATGGAATTTCTTTAGGATCTACACCAGCATCTAATAATTTATTAACTGGTAAAGAAACATGGATTTGATGACCTGCCCATCCTAAACTACCTAATCCTAATAAACCACTTAAATGATGATTTAACATAGATTCAACATTTTGGAACCATTCTAATTTTGGAGCTGCTTTATGGTAGTGGAACCAGCCTGCAAAGAAACATGCAGCTGCTAATACTAAACCACCAATGGCAGTTGAATATAATTGTAATTCGCTAGTAATACCACTTGCGCGCCATAGTTGGAAGAAACCTGAAGTAATTTGAATACCTTGGAAACCACCACCTACGTCACCGTTTAAAATTTCTTGACCAACAATAGGCCAAACAACTTGTGCACTTGGTTTAATGTGAGTCGGATCACTTAACCAACCTTCATAATTTGAAAAGCGTGCACCATGGAAGTACATAGTTAGGTTATTTGTTTATCCTAAAGATCCGTGCAAGCGACTTAATCGCACACGGCTCCTATTCGTTTTGAGTTTAATTATACAATTTAATTTTTCTTTTCACTAGACTTGTTCCTTGTTTATGTTTATATATTAAATTAAAACATTAGTAACGCTAGGACTATAAACAATTTTGACTCTTAACTGGGTCCAGAAAACCATGATTTTTATTCAATTTTTTCAAGGCTTAGTTATACAAAATTAACGTATGTTTTAACAATTTTAAGCTGTGTTAATAAAAACTAACTGTTTTCAATGAAAACAGGTAAGATTTACGTCCTTTGAACGTGACTTTGTTTTAAAAAAAACATATCTAAAAAGATCTTCGATTTTATTCGAGATCCGACGGCCGAAAGAAAACTCGTAGAGTTTTCTTTCGGCCGTCGCATAAAGTTGCCGTTTTCGGAGAAAATAGAAAATTTACGGTATCGCGGAAACTTTGTTTCCGCGAGACCCCTCGTTTTCAAAGAAAACGGGGGGGTCTAAATTTTCTTCCGCGAGTTTATCCCAGAAACTAAGTTTCCGGCATAAAGATTTAATTCTTATTTTTCTCTAGAGTATTTATTTATTATCTATGATAATAATCATTATACATGATATTCATCATGTATCAATCTTTTTTTATATGTAGTCGAATAAAATCGAAGATTTTATTCGAGATCCGACGGCCGAAAGAAAACTCGTAGAGTTTTCTTTCGGCCGTCGGATACATTTCAATCTTAAACTTTATTTTAATATTTAGAAAAATTTCTCGGAGGGGGCGGGGCCGTAGGTAACGGCAACTTCGTTGCCTAACCAAAGAGTTAGGAAACATTCGTTTACGTCAATCTCGTTTCCGTCATTGATTCTTAAAAAAAGAGAAATTCAAGTTATATAATATTCAAAAATCAATTTTTTTACATTTTAGAGTTAAAGTAAATGTACTGATTAAAATTTAAGCTATGAGTTTTGAGTTAAATGGATTAAAAAAAATTAACGTTAATACATACGTTATTTAACGTAAAAAAAGTTCTAAACCTCGCCGTTTTCGTAGAAAATAGAAAATTTACGGTATCGCGGAAACAAAGTTTCCGCGAGACCCCTCGTTTTCAAAGAAAACGGGGGGGTCTAAATT
>SL_7KL_010_BRINEDRAFT_10000332_pt1 | contig 22224 bp, 20 predicted proteins | sample SodLak_010_BRINE_FD_10663 | JGI IMG/M metagenome (IMG submission 10663)
CAAAGGCGCGCGACATGCTCGTTGTTGAAAACGAATTCTGTGTCGAAGCCCTCGAACCCGTTGGCCTGTGTGCCCAGCGGAATGTTGTGCCATGCAGAGAAGTTTTCCAGCATGACCCAGCTTGGCCATGACGTGGTGAAACCACAAGGTGCCGCACCCGATTCGACGATGGCGCGCGCAGCTTCTTCAGCTTCGGCCCATGTTGCGGGCGGTGTTTCAGGGTCCAGACCCGCTGCCTCGAACACGTCCTTGTTGTAATACATGATCGGCGTGGATGAATTGAACGGGAAGGACAGCATGTTGCCTTCGGGATCGGCGTAGTAGCTGACCACTGTGTCCAGATAGGCGTCAGCGTCGAACGGCACGTCGAAATCTTCCATCAGCTGGTAGATCGGATAGATCGCACCTTCTGCGGCCATCATTGTGCCTGTGCCAACTTCGAATACCTGTAGGATATGCGGTTGCTGGTTCGCGCGGAATGCCGCGATAGCGCCCGTCATCGCTTCGGTATAGGTGCCGCGATAGCTTGGCACGACACGATATTCGTCCTGACTTTCGTTAAAGTTTTCTGCGACGCCTTCAAGCAATTCGCCCAGCTCGCCGCCCATGGCGTGCCACCAATTGATTGTGGTTTGCGCATGCGCCCATACTGGCGTCAGCGCGGTGGTTGCTGCAAGGCATGCACCGACTACATGTTTCTTCATGATATTCCTCCCTTTGGAGATAGCAATTTCACTGGTAGGTTGACCGCGGCGCGTTTTGGCAATCCGCTTGCTATCTCTGGTAGCGTGGCATTGTAACAGCCATAAGACAAGACAATTTTTTCTTTCGTTGCCATAGCATAGTGTTATAGCGAATGTATGAATGTTCATGAAAGAAATACCCGAATGCACAGCCAGCTTAGCCCGCGACAACTGGAAGCCCTGCTTGCTGTGATTGAGCATGGCACAATGACACGCGCCTCTCGGGCGTTGGAGATTTCGCAGCCCGCTGTCAGCCGCCTGATTGCCGATCTGACCGACGCGCTTGGGTTTGACCTGCTGGACCGCCGCGAGGGGCGGCTTGTGCCCACGCAGGAAGCGCGATTCCTGATGCCGGATATCAAGCGTTCTCTGGAATTGCTCAGCCGGATTTCGGATACGGGGCGCAACATTACCCAACGCACGGCGGGCGAGTTGCGAATCGCCTGCCTGCCGGGGTTTGCGGTCAGCCACTTGCCCGGTGTTCTGACCGAATTTCTGGCCCAACGCGCAGGCGTCAAGGTGACGATAGAGCCGGATCGCCCCGAAAGGATTCTGGAATGGATGATTGGCGAGCAGTTCGATATCGGCATTACCGACGGGTTTGAGGGGCACCCGGCAGTTGAAAGCGAAGCAATCAACGTCAGAACTGTATGCATTTTTCCCCAAGGCAGCCCGCTGGCACGACTGGAGGTCATTCGTCCGCGCGATCTGGTGGATCAGAAAATCATCAACACACGGCGCGAAAGTGTATTCTATCGCCTGCTGAGCGAGGCGTTTCTGGCCGACGGGCGAACCCTGACCACATTCATCGAGGCGCGCCAGTTCACCACCGCCTGTGAGTTTGTGCGCCGAGGGGTCGGCGTTGCCGTCATCAGCGAGTTGGACGCGACACAATATGAAGGGCGCGGTGTTGAGTTCCGCCCCTTTGCCCCGACAGTGCCGCACAGACTGTCCCTTGTCCGCCCAATCCACAAACAAACCTCAATGATCGCGCTGGAGTTTCTGGAGTATTTCAAGCAAAGCCTTCAGGAGTATGCACCCCAGCCACACTAAGCGTCACGCCTTGCAGTTCAGGAGAATCGCTTTTGGACATGACTGCGTCATTGAGTGGGTTGCGCTTGTTGACGTGATGGATTCTGGATGGTGGCGTCATCATTTTGGAGCCTCCGGTCATGCAGATTTTCCTCGACGCCTTTGGCAACATTCCCGACCCGCGGGCCAGCAATGCCCGTCATGACCTTGGCGAGTTGCTTGTGATTGCGTTTGTTTCAGTGCTCTGCGGCTCCAGTTCCTGCGCGGAGATGGCAGAGTTCGGGCGTGCAAAAGAGAACGTTTTCAGAGACTTCCTGAAGCTCAAGCACGCTATACCCTCGCATGACACGTTTTCAGATGTGTTCGCGATGATCGACCCCAAGGCGTTGGATGCGGCCTTCGGCAAGGTGTTGGCCGAGGTCGCGGCGCTGTTGCAAGACGGTGATGTGATCGCCATCGACGGCAAGGCATTGCGCGGCGCCCGGGGCAAAAGCGAGAGTGCGAAAACGCGGATGATGGTCTCAGCCTACGCCTCACGCCTGCGCCTGACGCTGGCCACGGTGCCCGCTGATCGGGGCGCGGAGTTGGAGGCCGCCATCGAAGCCCTCGGACTGATCGCGCTGAAGGGCAAGGTGGTGACGGGCGATGCGCTCCATTGCAACCGCCGCACCGTGGCCGCAATCAACGCCCAAGGTGGCGATTGGTGCCTGGCGCTCAAGGGTAATCAGGAGTCACTCTTGTCGGATGCGCGGGGCTGCTTTTCGAAGCGGCCCGAAGGTCACCCAGAAGCTATCACGGATGAGATGAACCATGGTCGCCGGGAGATCCGAAAGGCTGTCGTAGTATCAGCCAAGTCATTGGCAGAACATCATGAATTCCCTGGCCTCAAGGGCTTCGGTCGCATCGAGGCTACCCGCGAAATAGACGGCAAGGTGACCTCAGAGACGCGCTTCTTCGCCCTGTCCTGGCTGCCCACGCCCGAGGTTTTGCTGGCCACGGTCCGCGCCCACTGGGCCATCGAGAACGCCCTACATTGGCAACTCGACGTGTCGTTTCGCGAGGATGCCGCGCGTAACCGCAAGGACAATGGGCCAGGCAACATCGCCGTGCTCAGACGCCGCGCCCTTGACGTTGTCCGCCGCGATACATCCAAAACGTCGCTGTCCCTCAAACTCAAACGAGCAGGCTGGGATGAAGCCTTCCTGCGCAAACTTCTCACAAATATCTCAACAGCTTAGGCCAAAAGCGATTGCCCTGCCTTGCAGTTGCGCGCATGGTGTCACATCGTTACCAAAGATGTCTTATCGCAGTGCTTGTCCCAATTTTGTTTCAAGGGTTTAAGTCACGCCATACAAATTTTGCGGATCATGCGGAAAATAGCCTTAAATGAAATGCAGTGTGACCCTGAAGTGACCACAAGGTTTCAAATATCATGACGGATACTATCCATCCCCTTATTCTGTGCGGTGGCTCTGGCACACGGCTTTGGCCATTGTCGCGCAAATCCTACCCCAAGCAGTTTGCGCGTATCACAGGGGCGCAAAGCCTGTTTCAATCTTCGGCACTGCGCCTGTCGTGCGTTGGGTTCGCCCCGCCAATGATCGCGACCAGTGCGGATTTTCGGTTTATTGTCACCGAACAGCTTGCCGCCTGTGAAATCGCACCCGCCGCCGTTCTAATCGAGCCTCTGGGGCGCAACACTGCGCCGGCCATACTCGCGGCCGCGTTGATATTACACGAACAGCACCCCGGCGCACTGATGCTGGCTGCCCCATCGGACCATGTGATTTCCGATACGAACGCGTTCCGCGCGACCGTTCAGGCGGCAATTCCCGCAGCGCGATCTGGCGACCTGATCACCTTCGGCATTCGCCCTGACCGCGCTGAGACAGGCTATGGCTGGCTGGAACTGACAGCCTCGCTGGGCGCTGGCGATGTGGCGGTTCCGCAACCGCTCAAGCGCTTTGTCGAGAAACCGGACGCCACGACGGCGCAAGCCATGCTGGACGGTGGGCGACACCTGTGGAACGCAGGCATATTCCTGTTTTCAACCGAAGCGCTGATCGACGCTTTTGCGCAGCACCAGCCCGAAATGCTGGCCACCACCCGCAACGCGGTGGCTGCGGCAACGCGTGATCTGGGCTTTACCCGCCTCGATCCTGCCGCATGGGCGCAGCTCGAAGATATTTCCATCGACTATGCCGTGATGGAAAAGGCCGAACAGATCAGTGTCGTGCCCTATGGTGGCGGTTGGTCTGATCTTGGCGGCTGGGAAGCGGTGTGGCGACATGGTGGTCCGGATGCAGACGGTATTGTCACGCATGGCCCGACCACATCGATCGACTGCACCAATACGCTGCTGCGCGCAGAGAGCGCGGATCAGCAGCTTGTGGGGATCGGGCTGGAGGATATCATCGCCATTGCGATGCCGGACGCGGTGCTGGTGGCGCATAAGGACCGTGCGCAAGATGTGAGGCTGGCAGTCCAGCACCTTAAGGCCGCTGGCGTGGCGCAGGCCGAAACCTTGCCGCGCGATTATCGCCCTTGGGGCTGGTATGAAAGCCTTGTTGTCGGCCCGCGTTTTCAGGTGAAGCGCATTGTCGTGCATCCGGGGGCTGCATTGTCACTGCAAAGCCACCATCACCGGGCCGAGCATTGGGTCGTGGTTGCAGGTACGGCAAAAGTCACGATTGACGAGCATGTTCAATTGATTACTGAAAATCAATCGGTCTATATCCCGCTTGGTGCCGTGCACCGTATGGAAAACCCCGGCAAGCTGCCCCTGACCCTGATCGAGGTGCAGACCGGTGCATATCTGAGCGAAGATGACATTATCCGCTACGATGACGTCTATGCGCGCGAGCGCATCCCAAAGACCTAAGCGCTGCCCTGCCGACATCGCGGCGACACCGGCGCTGCCACCCACCGATACCGAGGATTCCATGCCTGAATTGACCTGCTTCAAGACCTATGATGTCCGTGGCCGTCTGGGCATTGATCTTGATGACGCCATCGCCTTTCGTATCGGGCGCGGATTTGCGCGCGCACTTGATGCACGGCGCGTTGTGTTGGGGCGTGATTGCCGGGCGTCCTCGCAATCGCTTGCGCAAGGGGTCACTGAAGCGCTGATCGCAGAAGGTGTCGAAGTCCTTGATCTGGGTCTGTCTGGCACGGAAGAGATGTATTTTGCGACCACCCATTTTGGCGCGGATGGCGGGATATGCGTGACGGCTTCGCATAACCCGATGGATTGGAACGGTCTGAAAATGGTGCGCGCGGGCTCTGCCCCGCTGGACAGTGCGACAGGGCTGGCGCGCATCCGCAAACTTGCACAAGACAATGCGTTAGGCCCCGCGCGTGGCGGCGGGCTGCGGCGCGATATAGCTCAGCAGGCGCGCGAAGCCTATGTCGCCCGTGTGCTGGAATTTGTCGATTGCGCAGCCCTCAGGCCGCTGCATATCGTGGTTAACGCGGGCAATGGTGCGGCAGGCCCGACCTTTGACGCCATTGCTGCCGCGCTGGTGACGCGCTGCGCGCCGCTGACATTCACCCGCCTGCATCACGACCCCGATGGCAGCTTTCCCAACGGCATTCCGAACCCGCTCTTGCCTGAAAATCGTCCCGTGACGGCCGATGCTGTGCGGCTGCACGGCGCGGATATGGGGGTTGCATGGGACGGCGATTTCGACCGCTGCTTCTTCTTCGATCATGAGGGCAATTTCGTGGATGGCGAGTATGTGGTCGGGTTGCTGGCCGAAGTGTTCCTGCAAAAGGAACCGGGCGCGACCATCATCCATGACCCGCGCGTCATCTGGAACACGCGCGATGTGGTGGCACAGGCGGGGGGGCGGGCCGTGCAGGCCCGCACTGGCCATGCCTTTATCAAGCAGGCGATGCGTGACGAAGGTGCCGTCTATGGCGGCGAGATGTCGGCGCATCATTACTTCCGCGATTTTGTGCAATGTGACAGCGGCATGATTCCGTGGTTGGTCATGGCAGAACTTATCAGTCGGCGCGGGTCGCTTGCCGATCTGGTCGCCGCGCGCCGCCGCGCCTTTCCATCCTCGGGCGAGATCAATTTTACCCTGCCCGACCCGCAGGCCGCGATAGCGCGTGTGCGCGCGCGTTTCGAGCCGCTGGCGAGCGGCGTGGACGAAACTGACGGGATCAGCCTTGATATGGGGGATTGGCGGTTCAACCTGCGTGCCTCCAACACCGAGCCGGTCTTGCGGCTGAATGCTGAAAGCAAGGGCCTGTCGCTGGACCCTATGTTGGCCGAGATTCGCGCGCTTGTCGCCATGTAATCCCGAAAGCTGAGCTGTCGCCCGCGCGCTGGTGCGCATGGGCTTCTCAAACTGTTCGTCACTTGCCTGCACCGCAAGCCATGCACACGTGCGCGTATTCATCACACCTATCCGGTCTGTGCCGCGATACATCGCGGCCCTCAGGGCGTCGGGCAGTGCTCGCTGAAAAAGATCAACTTTATAGTATACATGTTTAGCATCTACTGCTAATCTGTAGCTCTATTCTTAGGGAGGATGGACTATGACAGACACCAGATATTCAGGCCTGACAGTGGTTTTNGGCGCAGTCAGCGCGTTTGCGATTGCCGCACCTGCGGCGGCACAGGATTTCCCGACGCGCGCTATCGAATACATCATTCCGTTCGATCCGGGCGGCGAGTCGGACATCACGGCGCGCTTGCAAGAGCCGCTGATGGAAGCGGCGCTTGGCGTTGGCGTAAATGTGCGCCATCAACCGGGCGGTGGTGGCGCAGTGGCCTGGAGCGAGTTTCAGGGCAATGCCGAACCTGATGGACATGAAATTATCGGCATCAATATCCCGCATATCGTGGCGCAGCCCATTCAGCGTTCTGATGCCGGGTACGCGACCGAAGATTTCGATATCATCACATGGTTCCACATGACCCCGCATGTGCTGGTGGTGCGCGCTGACAGCCCTTACGAAACTTTGGATGACTTGCTGGCCTTTGCAGGCGAGAATCCGCAATCGTTGACAGTGGGTGGCAGCGGCACATTCACCGGTAACCACCTTGAAGCGCTGCGCTTGCAGGAAGTGGCGGATGTCCAGCTGACATATATTCCGTTCACAGGCACCGGGCCTTTGCCTGCGGCCATCTTGGGCGGCCATGTCGGGGCGGTGATCTCGAACTCCACGCTTGGTGTGCAGTTGGGTGATGATGTCCGCGTGCTTGCTGTCGCCGCGGAAGAGCGGTTGGAGGTTCTGCCAGACACCCCCACATTTCAGGAGCTGGGCTATGACATTGTCGGTGGCACCTATCGCGGTGTAGCCGCCCCCAAGGGCACCCCGCCTGAACGGCTGGAAATGCTTGCGGACCTGTTCACCGAAATGAACGAGACGCTGGGCGAACGTCAGGTTCCGATGGGGTATCAGATGACGGATATCCGTGGTCAGGATGCGATTGACCTGATGACACGTCTGCGCGAACAGTATGGCGACTTTTTGAACTGATCGTCTTTCCCACCCGCCCGTCGGCATGTCTGACGGGCGGGTGTCTTGCGTTGTGCAAAACTTTGAAAGTCACATGGGCCGATCATGGAAATCCTGACAGCCGCCGCCTTAGCGGTCATTCAACCACATATGTTGCTGATAATCCTGCTGGGCGTGACGGCTGGCCTGTTTGTTGGCGCGCTGCCGGGTTTGACCGCAACGATGGCACTGGCGCTGATGCTTCCCTTCACCTTCAGCCTGGAGGCGCTTGAAGGTTTGGTCGCGTTGGGGGCGGTCTATATGGGCACGATCTATGGCGGCGCATTCACGGCCATTCTGATCAACACCCCCGGTACGCCATCTTCAATTGCCACCACCTTCGACGGGCACCCAATGGCCAAGCAGGGCCGCGCGCTGGAAGCGATCAGCATTGCCACAATCGCCTCGGTTGTTGGCGGGGTGGTCGGTGTGGCGTTTTTGTTGGTGGCCGCCCCGCCGCTGGCGCAACTGGCGCTTAAGTTTGGCCCGGCCGAGATGTTCTGGGTCGCCATTCTGGGCCTGACGCTGATTGGCACATTGTCCACCGGATCGGTCCTGAAAGGGCTGCTTGGCGGGGCGATCGGGCTTTTGATCGGCACAATCGGGATTTCACCCATCGGGGGCGAAAGCCGCTTCACCTTTGGCTGGCCGCCGCTTCAGGCCGGTGTGTCGTTGATCGTGGCGCTGATCGGGCTGTTCGTCATTCCCGAATTGCTAAGCATGATCCGGCAAGGTCGCGCAGCGCTTGAACAGCCGACCGGACTGGGCGAGGCGGGGTATAAGTTCGGCTCTGCCATGCGTACGGTGTTTTCGAAGCCCATCAACCTGATCCGGTCGTGCCTGATCGGGCAGGTCATCGCGGTCATTCCCGGTGCCGGTGGATCAATCACCTCGCTTGTGGCGTATAACGAGGCCAAGCGCGGGTCCAAGACGCCAGAGACTTTTGGCAAAGGCAACCCGGAGGGGCTGGTCGCATCGGAATCCAGCAACAATGTCATGGTCGCGGGGTCGATGGTGCCATTGCTGACGCTGGGCATTCCCGGCGCGCCCCCTGACGCAGTGATCCTTGGCGTCATGCTGCTGCACGGGTTGCGCCCCGGCCTTGATCTGTTCACGCAGACCGGTGTTCTGGCCAACGGCTTCATCCTGTCAATGGGACTGGCAGCGCTGATGCTGGTTCCCGTGGGCCTGCTGGGCGGGCGGCTGATCTATCAGACCATCCGGCGCACGCCGCATTACTTTCTGGTGCCGACCATTCTGGTCATCACCATTCTGGGCACCTATGCGCTGCGCAACAACATCGTCGATGTGGCGCTGATGCTGGGCCTTGGGGTGATCGGTTTCATCATCCGGGGGCTGGGTCTGGGGGCCGCGCCCATCGTGCTGGGCCTGATCTTGGGCACCATTGCCGAGCAAGGCTATGTGCAGACCGTTTTGGGCGGCATGGCAATGGACATTCCGCAGATGCGTCTGTTCGCCAACCCGCTCAGTCAGGTGTTGATTGCGCTGATCGTGCTGGTGATCGGCTGGACGGCATGGCCAAAGCGTGCCCATAGGCGCAAGGAGTAAGTACAATGTATATCCGCGTAAACACCGAGTTGATGAGCGGCGCTTTCGGGATGGCACTTGCCGTCGTGTTCTGGCTGAACAAGGGGAATGTCGGGTTTCTAAGCGCAGTATTTCCCGAAACGGTGCTTGTTTTGCTGGCGGGCCTTTCCGCCATCCTGATCCTTCGCGGCCTCATCGCGGGAGAGCCGACAACGCTGGACCTTGGCAGTGCCATGCCGGTGATCGCCGCAGTCGTTATCATGGGCCTGTGGTGGCTGGGCATTCGTTATGTCGGGTTTGTGACCACGTCGGTGCCTTTGTTCGCAGGGCTGGCGCTGATGATGAAACGCCGCGCAGGCCCGCTTTCTTTGCGCGACGTGCTTGTCGCGGTTGCGGTTGCGGTGGTCGTCGTTGGCGGCTTTTTCTGGGTCTTTACTGAGGTTCTGGGCGTCCGCCCGTTCCGCGCCCCGCTTTTGTAACCCCCAAAACCAAACAGGAAGAACCTATATGCCTCTGGTCGTCATTTCCGAATTCATGGATGAACCCGCGATAGACTGGCTGCGCACCTATCATGACGTGACCTATGATCCCACTCTGGTCGATGACCCGACCCGTCTGCGCGCAGCATGTGCGGATGCGGCGGGCCTGATCGTGCGCAACCGCACACAGGTGGACACAGCGTTGATGGATGCCGCACCGGGCTTGAAGGCCATCGGGCGCTTGGGCGTCGGGCTGGACAATATCGACACTGACACCGCCAAGGCGCGCGGCATCGCTGTGCATCCGGCCACAGGGGGCAATGTGGTGTCGGTCGCGGAATATGTCATCACCGCCATTTTGGTGTTGCGCCGTAGTGCATGGGTGGGCAGTGCGCAGGTTCTGAACGGTGAATGGCCGCGCCAGAGCATGATCGGGCTGGAAGTGGATGGCGCAACCTTGGGGTTGGTCGGCTTTGGGGCTATCGCTCAGGCCACCGCGATGCGTGCAAAGGCACTTGGCATGACGATTGCGGCGTATGATCCGTTCTTGCCGGCCGATAGTCCCGCATGGGGCGGGGTGGAGCGTCATGAAACCTTGGATACATTGCTGCCTGTTGCGGATGCGCTCAGCCTGCATGTGCCGCTGACAGCCGAGACAAAGGGCATGTTCAACGCCGCGACGCTGGCCCGGATGAAACCGGGCGCTTTGCTGATCAATACGGCACGTGGTAAAATCGTGGACGAGGCCGCCTTGGCAGACGCGTTGAAATCCGGCCATCTGGGCGGGGCGGCAATGGATGTTTTTGCATCCGAGCCGCTGGCCGGAAATGGCCCGCTTGTCGATGCGCCAAACCTGATCGCAACCCCCCATATTGCGGGTGTGACGGTCGAGTCCAATACCCGTATCAGTTGGATTACAGTCAAGAATGTCGCCAATAGCCTGAGCTGATCCGGCTGACCGTCCCTGCACATTTTCGCGCCGCCACGCGGTAAAACTTGCGTGGGCGACACAATCTTGCCTGTTCATCCATACCGTTTGCGCTAGCTTCGCCAGTACCAGCCGATTCACACAGGGACAGAATATGTCATACTGGATCAAGCTAGGCGTAATGTGCGTAGGATTGTTGCTTGTAAGCCTGACCGGCTGGGCAATCTTGCTGCCTGCTTCGCACCCGATACTGGACCGCGCGGGGCTTCTTGGTCCCATGCGGGCAGTGGGCTTGCCCATACCCGAAACTGAAGACAACGGCGGCGGTGGCGGTCGGGGGTTCGGCGGTGGAGCCGGTGGTGGGGTTCAGGTCATCGCACAGGAGGTCGCGCAGGCGGATTCCGACACCCGCCTTGTCGCAATTGGCACCGCGCGCGCACTGCGCAGCGTCACTCTGACGTCCGAAGTGGCAGGCACGTTGGAAAATGTGTCCGTGTCTTCGGGCGACTGGGTCGAAGCGGGCAGTCTGATTGCCGAATTGACCGACGAGGCGCAGCAATTGGCAGTTGCCCGCGCGGAACTGGCCTTGCAGGACGCACAGGCGCGCGTGGACCGTGTCGCGCAGTTGCGCAGCAGCGGCTCGGCGACACAGGTGCAGATCGACGAGACAGAACTCGCGCTGAACCGCGCGCGTCTGGATTTGCGCGACGCCGAGTTTGAATTGCGCCGTCGCCAGATCACTGCGCCGATTTCTGGCTGGATCGGGCTGATTTCGTTGGAGCCGGGCAATCAGATTAGCATCAGCACCGAATTGGCGCGGCTGGATGACCGCAGCAGCTTGCTGATTGATTTCGACGTGCCCGAACGCTTTGTCGGCCTAATCGGTGTGGGCGATACGCTGCAAGCCAACCCGCTTTCGCGCGCAGGCGAAGTGTTGCAGGGCCGCGTGCGCGCGACTGATGCGCGGGTCGATCAGGGCAACCGCTCATTGCGCATTCAGGGTGAAATCGAGAATGAAGATGACCGCTTGCGCCCCGGTATGGCCTTTCGCGTAACAGTCGAGTTGCCGGGTGAAAGCCTGCCGCTGGTCGATCCGCTTGCCATACAATGGGACCGGGATGGTGCCTTTGTCTGGGCGCTCGATGACGACAACAAGGCGCAGCGCGTTCGGGTAGAAATTGTGCAGCGCCGCGATGATGCGGTGCTGGTGCGCGCCGATTTGCAGTCTGGCAGGATCGTCGTTGTCGAAGGGGTGCAGAACTTGCGCCCTGGCGCAGATGTGACCCCGCGCGAAACCCGGCCCGCGCCGCCAACCCCCGCAGACGATGACGCGTCGCTCCAAGCCAGCGGCAGCGCTGATATGCCTGATACGACCCCGGATATCTGATGCGAGTGACGCCATGACCCCCCCAGACCAGAACGCGCCCAAGACGGAAGATGCCGCCGAGACAGAATTGCGCGCGATATCGCGTTCGGGGATTGCGCTGTTCGTGCGCCGCCCGATTCTGGCTTTTGTCTTCAGTGCGCTAATCGTGATTGCGGGGCTGGCGGGGCTGTTCGCAGTTGAAGTGCGTGAATTGCCCAATGTGGACCGGCCCGTCATTACCGTGACCACACAATTCAGCGGTGCTGGCCCCGAAAGCATTGACCGCGAAGTGACCAGCCGCATCGAGGGGGCCGTGGGGCGTGTTGCAGGCGTGCAGAACATCTCGTCCAGTTCGCGTTTCGGGCGCTCGCAAGTGGTTGCGGAATTCAGCGATGCCACGGATATTGACGTTGCCGCCACTGACATACGCGACGCGATTGGCCGCATCCGAAATGCCTTGCCCGACAGCGTCGCAGAGCCGCGCATCATCAAGGCGGATTCCGATTCCGATGCGGTCATGCGTATCAGCGTCACATCCAACGCGCGCTCGGTGCAGGACCTGACGCAACTTGTTGAGGATCTGGTCGAAGATCGCCTGATCTCTGCGCCCGGTGTGGCGGATTTGCAGGTCTTCGGCGCGCGCGAGGCGATTTTCCGCGTTGATATCGACATGCTGGAACTGGCCGCGCGCGGGTTGAGCATTGCAGATATCCGCAATGCGCTGCGCAATGTGTCCTTCGATGTTCCGGCGGGGTCATTGTCCAATGACCGGCAGAGCATTCAGGTGCGCACCACTGCAAATGTCCAGACCCCGCAGGCATTTGAATCGCTTGTGCTGCGTGGAGATGTGCGTCTGGGGGACGTGGCGGTCGTTACCCTTGGCCCGGCACCGGGCGAGACGATCCTGCGCGCCAATGGCGAGACGGGCATCGGTCTGGGCATCATCCGACAGGCCCAAAGTAACACGCTGGACATTTCGCGCAATGTCCGCGCAATCGTGGATGAATTGCAGGGCATTATGCCGGGCGATGTGCGCATCTTCGTCACCTCGGACGAGGCCACCTTCGTTGGCGGCGCGATTGTCGAAGTCATGAAAACGCTGTCCATTGCGCTGCTGATCGTGATCGCCACGATCTATGTGTTCCTGCGCGATGCCCGCGCGACCTTCGTGCCTGCCGTGACATTGCCCATTGCGCTGATCGGCACTGTTGCAGCGATTTATCTGGCGGGGTTTTCGGTCAATATCCTGACGTTGCTTGCCCTTGTTCTGGCCACAGGCATGGTGGTGGATGACGCGATTGTGGTGCTGGAAAACATCGTGCGCAGACGCGGGCAGGGCATGGGCACACGGGCGGCAGCCGTCCTCGGCACGCGGCAAGTGTTCTTCGCCGTTGTCACCACCACCGCAACGCTGGCGGCGGTGTTCGTGCCGCTGTCCTTTCTGCCGGGGCAGGCGGGGGGCTTGTTTCGTGAATTCGGCTTTACGCTGGCGATGGCGGTTTTGTTGTCATCGGTGGTCGCGCTGACGCTGTGCCCGGTTCTGGCCAGCCGCGTGTTGCGCGAAACCGACGCCAGCACCAACACAGGCCCGGTTGCCCGGTTTGGGACATGGATGGCAGGGATGTATGCCAAAAGCCTGAATCGCGCGCTGACACAGCCTTTCGTGGTGATCGTGGCGGCGCTGTTGTTTGCCGCGACGGGCTGGTTTGCCGCGCAATCCATCCCGCAGGAACTGACTCCGCCCGAAGATCGCGGGGTTGCCTTGTTAAGTGTGTCTGCCCCGCAAGGTGTGTCCATCGAATACACCGATGCCAAGGTGCGCGAGATTGAGCAGATCATTTCCCCTCTGCGCGCCTCTGGCGAGGTGACGAACCTGTTTTCCATCATTGGCTTGGGCGGCGGCGATAACCGCGCATTCATGGTCATGACCTTGGCAGATTGGGACGAACGCGAGCGCAGCCAGCAAGACATCGTGGGCGAGATCAACGCGGGTCTGCGCGATGTGATCGGTGTGCGGGCCTTTGCCATCCAGCCCAACTCTCTTCGTATTCGCGGCGCAGGGCAGGGGCTGCGCTTTGCGGTTCTGGGCAGCAATTACGATGAACTGGCCGATAACGCGCAGGCGCTTGTCGATCGCATGAATGATGACCCGCGCTTCGGTCAGGTCCGGCTGGATTTCGAGACGACGCAGCCGCAACTGTCGATTGAGGTGGACCGCGAACGCGCATCTGATCTGGGCGTCAATCTTGATGGTCTGGGCGAGGCGTTGCAAGCCATGCTCGACGGCAGCAGTGTGGGCAGCGTGTTCATTGATGACCGCAGCTTTGACATTCAAATGCTGTCAACTCGGACACCGGTGCGCGACCCAAGCGATCTGGAGCAAAGCTTTATCCGCTCGGACTCTGGGCAGATTCTACCGATTTCCAGCTTTATTAGCCTGCAAGAACGCGCCACCGCCCCGCAGTTGACCCGAGAGGCGCAGCAACGTGCCGTGCAGGTGACAGCAAGTCTTGCGCCGGGCTTTCCATTGGGCACGGCCCTTGCGGAAGCAGAGCGCCTTGCCGCCGAAGTTCTGCCCGCGAATGAGCGCCTGCTTCCCCTGTCTGAGGCCGCTACGCTGGATGAGACATCGGGCGGTATATTGCTGGTTTTTGGCTTTGCCATCCTGATTGTGTTTCTGGTGCTAGCGGCGCAGTTTGAAAGTTTCATCTCGGCTATTGTGGTGATGGTGACGGTCCCGCTGGGGCTGGCATGTGCGGCCTTTGCGATGTTGTTCACGGGGGTCAGTCTGAATGTCTATTCCCAGATCGGGCTGGTTCTATTGGTCGGAATCATGGCCAAGAACGGGATTCTGATTGTGGAATTCGCCAATCAGTTGCGCGATGAGGGCGCAGATCTGCGCGACGCGATCCTGAACGCTTCGACCATCCGGTTGCGCCCTGTGATGATGACCATGACCTCCACCGTGCTGGGGGGCGTGCCACTGGTACTGTCCACAGGTCCGGGGGCAGAGGCGCGCGAGGCGCTTGGCTGGGTTGTCGTCGGGGGCTTGGGTTTGGCCACATTGGCGACCTTGTACCTAACGCCTGTGGCGTATCTGTTGCTGGCGCGGTTCAGTAGCCCGCGCGCCGAGGGTCAGCGCCATCTGGAGCGTGAACTGGCCAGCGCCGCCGGAACCAAGACGATCTGAGCGTCCGCCCTAACCTGCCACGCCCCGCGCCTGCATGGGTTGATAGCGCAGTTGTGTCAGGCTGCGCCATAGCCATTCCCACGGGCCATAGACGAAATATCTGAACCACAGATGAGCGAATGCGACCAGAACCGCAACAACCCCAAGCGCCAGCGCCACGACAGCAAGTGTGCCGGTCTGGCCGATGAGTTGCAGGCCCCAGCCATAGAACAAAGCCTGTCCGATAGCGGAAGAGGTCAGATAGCCAGTCAGGCTCATCCGGCCCAGCGGGGCCAGCGTCCGGTGCACCCAGCCAGCAGTCGGCCCATGCAGTGCAGCCGTCAACAGCATCAGATATCCCAGCGCCATCAGCGGCGTTTCCAGATACAGCCCGAACCAGATGCCCTGCGGCACCTCGATCCAGCGCAAGGCAAGACCGGCCGCAAGCCCAACCGCAAGGCACAGCGCGCCCGCGCGTACCATCACCCCGCGCAAGGCAAAGAACTGTGACGGCAGCGAACTTCTGCCCACGGCCAGCCCCAACAAAAACAGCCCCGACAGCATGAACAACCGCAACAACAACATCCCGGTTGCGGCGTCGGTCGCACCTGTGACCATGCTCAGGTTCTGGCTGACCGCATCCACATAATTGGGCGAGGCAAACGCTTCCAAGCTGTCATAGCGCCCCTCTGGGACAGGCACAGGCGGGCCCGCATTGCTCAGCGCCAAAGCCACCGGCCCCGCAAGAATAAGCACGGTCCCCAGACTGACAGTCACCCGTTGCGGCAGCCGCGCAGCAAACGGCAAAAGCAGCCCCAAGGCGGCATAGGTCATCAGAATATCGGCCCAGAACAGAAAAATCGCATTGAAGGCCCCAAGCGCTGCAAGAACAAGAAACCTACGCAGAAGTTGAAGTATTGAGGTTTCCCCCTCGGGCCGGATGCGCTGCAAAATGATGCTGAAGCTTAACCCGAACATGAACGAAAACGCCGCCAGCGCCTTGCCATCAAAGAATACGGCCAGAAAGTTCCACGCGGCAATGTCCAAGGGCCCGAGCATGTCTGCGCGCACATCGGGGCTGAGATAGGCAAGGCCGGACAGCGTCATCATGTTCATGATGATGACCACACCCAGTGCAACGGCGCGGACCGCGTCAATGCGGGTGTTTCGCTGGTGTTCCGAGTTCGCCATCTTGCCGTCCTCCACCCCAAAACCCACCATCAAATTCTTTCCGCCGCAGGGGGATGCGGCAGAATTTCCAATGAACACGTTAAATTATCGAACCCGCTGAAAAGTTCCAGTTTTGGGCCAGAAAACTGACCGGAATAGGCATTTTTCTGCCAAAATCCGGGTTTGCGCGCGCATGACGGCATTTTGAGTCAAGGCATGTCGCGCCGCCGTGACTCCTGCCAGAGCGGTTAGTAAGCCCCAAGTCTACCGCTGTTCTGCCGGAGCGACATGCCCGATCAGCGCATCAAGCGCCTCCTCGGTCCAGTCCTGCCGGTCCAGCAGCATCGCCCATGCGCGCGCATAGCTGCCAAAGCTGTATCTGTGGCCATAGCCGCGTGGCGGCTTCACGGCGGTCATCATATCCACCCCGAGTTGCAGAAACGTGACCACTGGCAACCATGGAAAATCGGGCGAGACATCAGGCCCGCGCGGCGCGTCCATCCAGTCGGGGCGGCGCCATGCAGAGCGGGGGTCGAAGAAGGTCACAGCGTCGCTGGCATGCTGCATATAGAGGATGCGAAACCTGCCCCAAGGCTCAGTGGAATTCGAGATCAGGCCCGTCTGGTTCATGAAGCGCACTGCACTGCCATCGCCGTAAGCGGGCAGCCACGCAGGCGTGCCGGAGTTGCGATTGCGCGTCACTTCGGTCCATGTCGGGCTGTTGAAAGGTGGCCCGACCCACAATGCCCCATCGAAGGGATCGCCCACCACGTCATGCAGATTATGGCTTAGCTCGGAATTCAACGCCCCGAGGCTTAGCCCGTTCAGATACAGCGCAGGTCGCGTTTCAGGCGGCAATGTGCGCCAGTGGCCATAGACTGCGGCGAACACCTCGCGCGCGGTTTCCACCCCGTATTCAGGATCAGACAGCAGCGCCAGCCAGCTTGCCACATAGGAATATTGCACCGATACAGTCGCCACATCGCCATGCAGGATGTATTCCAGCGCCTGCTGGCCGGATGCGTTGACCGTTCCGGTACCGGTTGGCGTGGCAATGACCAGCGTGCCGCGTGAAAAGGCGTCAATACGTTTGAGTTCGGCCAGCGCCAGTTCTGCGCGGGCCTGCGGGTCGAGGGCGGCATTCAGACCGACATAGACGCGCAGCGGTTCTTGGGCCGGGGCACCGGTCGCGGCTTCGATCTGGGCCTGATCCGGGCTGGCCGCGATCATTGCGCGCCCTGTTCTGCCCAGATCGGCCCAATCAATCAAAGAGCCGGGTGCGCCTGTCTTGCGCGGATCACTGGGACGGGGGCTGGTTTCCTCGAACACGCCGTCCAATCCCGCATAGACACGGTCCACAGCGGTAAACGCACCGCGCACCAGCACACCATTGCCGATATTCCAGAACAGCAGCGCCGTGACCGTAATCGCCACCAGAATGGCCTGCGGGCCGGGCAGAATGCGGGCCAACGCGCCGGACAGCTTGCGCACCGCCAGCAATGACAGCCGCGCAAACCAGATCATCAGCAAGAAGACCGCCGCCGCCCCGCCCGCTATCGTGATGGGGCGCACTGTGTCCACAGGGGGCAAATTCATCAGCGCGCGCAGCCCGTTTTGCCATTCCGACGCCTGCCACAGCGCCACCGCCGAGGCGATAAAGCACACCAGCAGCAGACCCGCGCGCACATACAGCTTCGCCCGCGGCGGCAGATGGGGAAATTCCAGCCTGCTCCACAGCGATGACAGGACCAGCCCAATGGCATAGCCTGCCGCCAGACTGACCCCGCTCAGAACCGCCTGCACAAGGGTTTCACGCGGCACAAGGCTGGGGGTCAACGAGGCCATGAAAAACAATGTGCCCAAGGCCAATGCCGGAAGGCTTGGCTTTGGAAGCCAGATACGGGCGTGGCGTGATGTCTGCGACGCAAGGCTCATCTGCGCACAAGGCCCGATTGCAGATCATGCACGACAGGGGGGGGCAAAATTGTGATGCAGGTGGTGCAGGTCAGAATAGGCTACCTCTGAATGTCATTTTCTTCATCACGACAGGCATAAACACTTGCCCGGCAAGGGACAAGTATTTGGCTGTTCACGTCTGGGACAAATCAGGGCGCATGCTTGCCCCTGCGTGCAAGCCCGCCTGCGACACAATGAACCTCTTGTTGCATGTGCTACACTTGGCCTATCTGAGTGGTTCAGCAACGAGGATGGGGTCACGCGTGCAGATACGGTTTGACAAAGGCCCTGATGACGCTGCCGTCTGGTTTGACGATGCGCGTAATCAGATTGTGGCCCGGTCCCTTGCCGATGTCGGGCCTGCCTTTGCGCAGATGCAACAGGCGCTGGATAACGGCCACTGGCTGGCAGGCTATGCAAGCTACGAGCTTGGCTATGCGTTGGAGCCGCGCCTGCACGCCACCTTGCCAGAGGGGCGCGCGCTGCCACTGATCTGTTTCGGGGTGTATGACGCGCCCGGCCCAGCCGCTCCGCTTGCGGCAGGTCATGCGGCGCTGCACGGGCTTGTTCCGCGCTGGGATGCGGCGACCTATGCGCAGGTGTTTGCGCGGCTGCATGCGTGGATCGGGTCTGGTGACATCTATCAGGCCAATCTGACCTTTCCGATGGATGCACAGGTGTCGGGCACGTCTACAGCGCTCTATGCGGCACTCACTGAGCAGCAGAAAGTCGGGCATGGGGCGCTTGTCTTGCAGCAGGATTTGCCTGATCTGCTGTCACGCTCGCCCGAGTTGTTCTTTCGCGTCACAAGCGATGGGCAGATCACTACCCGCCCGATGAAGGGAACCATGCCGCGCGGGGCAACAGTACAGGAAGATGCCGCGCTGCGCGCGCAGCTTGAGAGTGACCCGAAAATACAGGCCGAAAACCTGATGATCGTGGATTTGTTGCGCAATGACATCAGCCGTTTGTGCCGCATCGGCAGCGTCAAAGTGCCCGAATTATTCGCCATCGAGACCTATGCCACAGTGCATCAGATGACCTCGCTTGTGACCGGCCAGTTGAATGCCGGGCACAAGGTGGGCGATGTGTTTCAGGCGCTGTTTCCCTGCGGCTCTATCACTGGCGCGCCAAAGCTGCGCGCGATGGAGATTATTCGCGCGCTGGAGCCTTGGCCGCGCGACGCCTATTGCGGGGCGATTGGCTGGTTTGCGCCGGACGGGCGCGCAGATTTCAACGTGGCGATCCGCACTTTGATGGTGCAGGATGGCCGTGCGGTGTTGAATGTCGGCGGCGGTGTCGTCTGGGATTCAACCGCTGCCGCCGAATATGAGGAAGCATTGTGGAAAGCACGTTACGCAACAGCGTTCCACACGGAACCCGCCTGATCGAGACATTTGGCTGGTATCCGGGGCTGCGCCATGCTGACCTGCATCTGGCGCGCATGGCCCGCAGCGCCAGCATTCTGGGCTTTCCATTCGACAGCACAAGGGCCCGCACGCGGATGCAGCAGGACAGCCCAACGCCCTTGCGGTGCCGCATGACACTGGACGCCACCGGCGCGCTGGAGGTGACGACCGCACCCTTGCCCCCGTCGCCCCAGTTCTGGCGCGTGCGGGTGGCTAGCGCCCTTGTCCATGCGGATGATCCGTGGCTGGCGGTCAAATCGACCCAGCGCGTGTTCTATGACCGGATGCGCGCCGCCTTGCCCGACGGGGTGGATGAATGGTTGTTTCTGAATGACCGCAATGAATTGGCCGAGGGGACGATTACCAATCTGTTCCTTGTCATGCCAGATGGGCGCAAGCTGACCCCCGCGCGCGCGTGTGGCGTCTTGCCGGGGGTCTTGCGCGCGCATTTGCTGGCCGATGGCTGGGCCGAGACCCGCCTGAGCCTGCGCGATCTGCACGCTGCCAGACAAGTGTTCATGGGCAACGCCTTGCGCGGCCTGATCCCGGCAAAACTTGATCTGCAAGCCAACGCCTGACGCGCGGGCAAAAAGCGTTGACTTTCGGTGCCCGCGCGACAGTTTGTCGGCATGACCGCACAGGATGCAGCGCATGACCAGACCCGAGCCGAACCCTGAAACGATCAGCGAAATCATCGAGATGGCGCTCAGCGATCATGTCAGCTTTGCGCAGATCCGCGCGCAGCATGGGTTAGGGCCGGATGACGTGAAAACGCTGATGCGCAAAAGCCTGAAACCCGGCAGCTACCGCGCATGGCGCAAGCGGGTGCGCGACTTTGGCACACGGCGCGAGGTGTATAAATGAGCGCGGACCCGCACCCTTGGGCCGCTGATCTGGCCGATCTGCACGCGCAGGTTTGGACGCGGTTTACGCGCGGTGTCCGCGACCGCCGCGCGCCTGCGCGCCACCCGACCCTTGCCACGGTCACACCCAACGGGCTGCCCCAAGCCCGCACGGTTGTGTTGCGTGCTGCTGACAGGCGGGCGGGCAGTCTGGACTTTCACACTGACCTCCATTCGGCCAAGGTGACAGAGTTGCGCGCAACCCCCTTCGCGGCGATTCATGTCTGGGACAGTGCCGCGCATTTGCAGACGCGGCTGGAAGGGGACGTGACCATCCTGTCCGGCGATGATGTCGCTGAAATCTGGGCGCGTGTGCCCGCCCCTGCGCGGCTGGCCTATGGCAGCACCCCTGCGCCGGGAAATCCGATTGCAGACGGGCTGTCCTATACAAAAAACCCCGATCCCACTGCGTTTTGTGTGCTGCGTCTGCGCATCCTTGCAATGGATGTCGTGCATCTGGGCACCGATCACAGGCGCGCAAGGTTCACGCGCGTGAACAATTGGGCGGGGCAATGGCTGGCCCCATGACGCTGCATATCGGCCATCCGATTGGCGGGCAAATGCAAACCCGTGTGGTTGCGCCGACGCAGAGCGCCCCCTAACATAGACGTATGACCCGATTTTTGCTTACAGCTATTTTGCACCGCACACTCCTTCTGGGGGGTGTCTGGCTGGTTTTGACAGGGGCGGCGCTTGAGGCAATCGCCCTTGGCGTCGTGGTTACCGGCGTGGCGGTATGGCTAAGCCTGCATCTGCTGCCGGCAACCAACCCGCTGGTTCTGTGGCGTTTGGCACGCCATCTGCCGCGTTTCGTTGCGGGGTCCGTCATTGGTGGTGTCGATGTGGCCAGACGCGCCTTTTCCCCCAGTATGCCGCTGAAACCCGGCTGGCTGGAGGTGCAAAGCGACCTGCCGGATGGTGCACGCGCGGCCTTGGGCGGGGAATTGTCGCTGATGCCCGGCACGCTGTCGGCGGGCAGTCAGGATGGCAACTTGTTGGTGCATCTGCTGGATACGGATGCGGGCTTTGACGACGCCATCCCGCGCGAGCAAAGCGAGATTGCCGCGATTATCGGGCAAACGCAGGGGGAGCGGGCATGATGGTCTGGCTGCATATCGTGGCCATTGTGTTGCTGGCCAGCCTTGGTGGTGCGCTGTGGCGGGTCTGGCTTGGGCCATCGCATTCCGACCGGATGATGGCGGCGCAACTTATCGGCACAAGCGGGGTTGCTGTGCTGATCGTGCTGGCGGCGATTCAGGATTGGACGTTGCTGGTCGTGGCATTGGCGCTGTCGCTCTTGGCCGCGCTGGCGGCGGTAGGGTTCGTCAAGGCGGAAAGCCCCGATGGCGCGGGTGACCCGGAAGAGGCGCGCCCCCCCGATGGGTGGCGCAATACGCCCGATGACAGGGCACAGGATGGCTGATCTGGCAACCTATTTGCTGACGGGATTGGGGCTTGTGTTCTTTGTCGCAGGCACGGTCGGTCTGATCCGGTTTCCCGACAGTTTCAGCCGCCTGCATGCGCTGACCAAAGGCGATAATCTGGGCCTTGGCTTCATCGCCCTTGGGATCGCCTTCCAGACCGAGACTTGGGCGCAACTGGCCATGCTGGCGCTGATCTGGGTGCTGGCGCTTTTGGCGGCGGGCACTGTGGCGCAGCTTGTCGCACGCGCGGCCCTGACCGCATCGCGTGACCCATGAGCGTGGCGCTGGACATCACGCTGTGCGCGCTGATCCTTGGTGTGGGATGGGCGAGTGTGACCGGCCAAGGCGTGTTTCGGGCGGTGATTTTCTTTATCACCTACGGGTTGCTGCTGGCCATCGCATGGGCGCGGTTGGGGGCCTATGACGTGGCCTTGGCCGAGGCGGCGATCAGCGCAGGGCTGACAGGGGTGCTGCTTCTGGCCGCCTATGGCCGCCTGCGCCGCCTGAATGCAGGGGGAGAGCCGCCCATTCGGGTTAATCTGCCCGCCGCAGTCGTCGCTATCGGCATTGCCGCCGGGCTTGTCTGG
>SL_7KL_010_BRINEDRAFT_10000334_pt1 | contig 22141 bp, 18 predicted proteins | sample SodLak_010_BRINE_FD_10663 | JGI IMG/M metagenome (IMG submission 10663)
CCGCCGCCACCGACAGACCGGCAGCCAGCGTACCCATGCGGCTGCCGCCTTTCAGGCCGTGCCGCCAGATCAGGCCCAGAAGCGTGGTCAGCGCCAGCAGGGCCGAGAGGCCGAACCCCGCCGCCGCCAGCATCGGGTCGGTGGCGGGCCGTGCCCGTTCATATGTCGTGAATCCCATACCGTCCATCAGCCGCACCACCCGCCCCGCGTCATCGCGTATCGCCATGATTCGCTCTCCATGGGGTTCCTGCCAAAGATCGGGGCCAATGGGCTCATGCCGGACCAAGGCGCCCAGGCGCATCGAGGGCGCGAGTATCGCCCCGTCGGGCAGCGCCTGCACGGTGATCTGCGGCGACAGCGCCTGCATCGGCCCTGAAAAGGCGCGGCGGTTGATGAGGTAGCGCCCCGCAACCTCTGCCGCGCGTGCGCCCGCATCGGGCATGGATCGGGGAGCGGCATGTGACAGCCCGGCCTCGGCTGCCAGCTGGGCAAGGATCAGATCCGGGCCGATGAACGGCAGGCTGGCCCCTGCCCCGCCATTTTGCGAGACGAACACGCCGACACCAAGCTCGGGAATGAAGACGAGATTCGACACGAACTCGTTCAGCCCGCCCGCATGACCATAGACCATGGTGCCGAACATGGGGCGCGACTGGAATCCGTGCGCCATGTCCGAGGCCCCCGCCAGATCGTCAAAGAGCCGCATCTGCATTCGTGACATCGTTTCCCGGGCAAGCAGCCTCGTGCCGTCCACCGCGCCGTCGCTCAGCAGGAATCGCAGGAAGCGGGCCATGTCGGCGGCGGTGCTGGCCATGCTGCCTGCGGGGCCGAAACTGCCGACATCGACGCGGAAGGCCGGATGCGCGATGCCGCCCTGCACCCGATAACTGCGCGAGAGCGGCGGCTGGTCGGGGCGGGCGGTCGCCTCGCTGTAGGTGGTGTCCGTCATGCCCAACGGGTCGAGGATCCGCGCTTGCAGAAAGTCCTCGAACGGCACCCCCGCCACATCCTCGACGATCTGCCCGGCCAGCGCCACACCCCAGTTGGAATAGGCGGTCACCTGCCCGCGCGGGAACACCTGCGCCGGTGCCGACACCGCCAGCGCCTGCGGACGGGGCAGCGCGCCGATAGCGGGGTCGAACAAAGCATACGTATCCTCGAAGCCGGGCCGGTGGCTCATCAATTGCGCAAGCGTCAAGGGACCATCCCCCCGCACAGGGGTCTCGGCCAGATAGCCTGACACATCCGCCCGCAGGTCGAGCCGCCCCTCCTCGACCAGCATCATGACGGCGAACCAGGTAAAGAGCTTGCTGATCGAGCCTATCTCGAAACGCACATCATCCGGCCCAGCCTGCGTGCCTGCCTCGCGGTCAGCAAAGCCCCAGCCGCGCAGGATCACTTCGTCACCGACGACGATCGCGCCGATGGCACCCGGCACCTGCTGCGTGGCGATGAAGCTCTCGGCTATTGCATCGAACCGCGCCGCAAGATCGGTGCGTGAAGGATCCTGCCCGCTCGCCGGCAGGACCTGCATGAATGCCCAGAACAGAATACCCAATACAGCGGTCAGGCGCTTTGCCGACATATCGCATTCTCCGGGTGGCTCGTCGCGCCGAAGCGCTTCCGGCACGATGCCTGGAGCGCGTTCCGACCTGACGGAATCAGGCGGGCGCTCCAGGTCATTCTTCGACGCATCATTTTTCCGTCAGCCGGCATCCACCTGACGGCATGATACTCTAGCACCGGTTGCCACGGGATCGGATGACGCAGGTCAATACGATGCGTGGCGCGACACATGCCGGTTCGGGCGAGCATCAATACACTCCGTCAGTTCAAGACCTGGCCCGGGCTGCCGATCCCGCCTGTATCGTTACCCAATGGCCATGCCTGAAGAGCCACATGATGCGCCGCCTCCTACTGGATTTCCTGCGGATCGTTATGCCGAAAAGACAGCGATGCGACCGGGTCGGTCTGAAGGCACTGCGCGGTTCACACCGTCAGTACAGCCGGTTCAGAAGGGCCTCGGCAAACCCCTTGCCGCCCCAGGTTGCCACCGGTAGCGTAAGGTACAGAAGGCCGCGCCCGATTCCGCCCAGGCCGATAGGCAGCGAGGGAGCCGCGTGTAACCGGCTGCGCAGCGCGATCAGTGCCTCGAGACGCTGCGGGTCGGTGGGCGCGCTGAACCTGTCGAGCGATTGCAAGGCCGCAGCGATGGCGGCCTCGATGCAGGCGAGCTGCTGACTGCGTGCCTCGAGGATTCGCTGCCGAAGGCCCCGTAGCGGTAGCCAAACTGCCGCCAGCGCAAGGAGTATCGTCGCAATCGGCCCTATTGCGGTCGTTGCCGTAAGTTCTCCGGGGCCGAAGAGCATCAACGGATAGGCCGCCAGCAGAAGTATCACCAGAAGCATAGGCCGCATTGCGGCCGACGCGAATGGCCGCAACCGTTCGATCAAGAGAGGTTCGACCCTCACCGCGCTGCGCCCGAGGAGGGCAAAGATTCGCGCATTCGCCACGAGCAGGGATCCGGTCTGCACCATCATTGCCCAGAGAGCCAAAGTGCCCAGCGCCAATACGCCCGCCGCCGGGTCGCCCGACAGGGCAGCCCAACCTGTCTCAGTCAACAAGGCATGAATGACGCCGATTGCCAGCCCGATTGCGGTATTTGCGACGACATCGCCGCTAGGATAGCGAATAAGGGCGGCGTGCAACCGTTTCCGCAACGTCTTATCGATTGTCAACTCACCTGCCAGGGCTCTCAGGTCATCCTGAGCAGAACGAGGAATGAGAGCGGCCAGTTCGATGATCAGGCCAAGCGACAGCGCGAAGAACAGCGCCTCTCCGACGAGTTCGGTCCGTAGGGCATCCTCACGCCAACCGCCCGCTGCCGCCCAGAACATCAGCAGAAAGGCTGTCGCAACAATGCTCCCGGCAAGACCGGGCCGAGCGAGGCGCCGCTGCAGGCGCAAAGGCCAGAAAACCGGCGTGTCGGTGCGTTCGGCGAGATGGAGCAACTCGGTTGAAGGCGGAGCGACAGCTCGCACGGTCTCCAGATCGTTCTCGATGCTCATCACGTAATTCCCCTGCGCCGGGCACGATCAAAACAGGTACCGGCGACTCCGATCGCCGGGACCCTGCCCCGGCATCCTGCCAAGGTCCGATCCTGCCCGGCAGCAGGATATCCAATACTTTCACCACGAATAGTCGAGGGCCGACAGATTGAAGCGCGCCGGGTGTGTCCCGCAGCTCTCTCAACTGCGCTCCATTGCAACGCGGCTCGTTGATTACCTTCCAAGGGCAACGCGCAGCGATGTGTCGGAAGGCTCAATCTACGATGAAGAGTCGGGCCCCGGTCGTGGTCGAAGATCGGTGGGGGGCATCTCCGAAATCGGATACCTGATAGCTCATGCCAGGCGTCAGCTTGAAAGTTCGTCCGTCCTGTAGCTCTGTGTCGAGCTCGCCCTCCAGAACGAACAGCACGTGCCCGCGGTCACACCAGTGGTCTGCAAGGTAGCCGGCGCTGTAATCGACCATACGGACCCTGAGATCGCCAATGCTGAATGTGCGCCAGAACGCAGTTCCGGTTTCGCCTTTGTGCTCGGTGGCAGGCACGTCGCTCCAGTCGGTGACAGTGAAGGCAAGCATTGGAATCTTCATGAACGCTCCTGAGCCGTGTTGACGTTGTGACCGCCGCTACCAACTGCTGCTATCGGCTTTGCAGAACGCGCAAGCCACACGGTTTCAAATCCGGATCACCCATATCTTTCGAGGATTCAACGCCCGTTTCGCACCGGCCTTCTTTCCCGTGTTCCAAGCCCTCCGATCCTGAGCAACAAGTTAAATCGTGAATGGATCATGGCACTTCTCCTTCGCCCGTCATTAGACAGGATGAAAACGCAGATTGATACAGGCGAGATGCGAAAGCCTCGCTCGCTGTGAGTCAGAAGGGGGCTGGGAGCGGACTGACAGCTTCGTGGCGGCGGAAAACGCTTCGGGATTACTGGGACGCAGGCTTAGGTGAAATCTGTGCACCCCCGGCATCGTCCTCATGCGCGCCCTGGCATAGCATTGACGCGCCCGTCGCGATGGAAGGCCCGCGCGGCGGCGAAAAACGCCGTGACGAGGGTATCGGCGGGACCCTGCAGGCGAAACACCGCTTCGGTGCAGGGCGGGGCGATGCCGATCACACCGATGCGCCGGATGGCATCGGTCCGGCCTGTCCCGTGGCGCCACATGAAGCCGACGCCCATGCGGTTGACAACTGCTTCATAGACGGCGTCGCGCGTATCGAGGACGAGGCGTGGCCTGGGCGACAATCCGGCCTTGCGGAATGCGCTATCGACGAGCCTTTGTGTCGAAGAGCCGCTGCTGCGGAAAAGCAGCGGCACCCGGGCCAGCTGCGTGCAATCGACATTGTCGAAGCGCGCGATCGCATCCCCCGGATGCGCGATGGCGACGACGTCCTGCTCGATCAGGGTCTCGCGCTCGAAGCGTTGATCCGGCGGCAGGTTCGGCAGGATGCCGATATCGACCCGCCGTTCCACCACCGCATCGATGATGCCGGCATAATCCTGCGAGATCACCTCGATCTGCACGCCGGGATAGCCGCGCTGGAAGGCGCCGATCAGGGCCATTCCGGGCATGGCGTTGCCCAGACCGATGCGCAACAGGCCCGACGAGGTGGCGCGCCGGCGCGCGAGCACCTGCTCGGCACGCGCTTCGAGATGCTCGATCTCCTCGAACAGGCCGACAAGCTCCGAACAGAACGGCGTCGGCAAAAGCCGCCCGTCACAGCGCTCGAACAGGATGGCGCCGCTCTAGCGTTCCAGTTCGCGGATCTGTTGCGTGATCGCAGGCTGCGAGACGCCGACTGTCCGCGCTGCTGCGGCGTAGGAGCCCTTCAGGGCGACGGCCTGCAAGGCGCGCCGTGCGGCTGGTGACGGTTTCATCGCACGCTTCCCAACAAGTTCTTAACACGGATGAAAGTCTAGCTTTCGTCTGTAACAGGAATGTCAAAGCCGCAGCGCATCGTCCCCGCATCGAGAGGGACGAGGCATGAACCGACCACACGACGATTTTCCCGACACATCCCGCATCGCCACGGCGAAGGCGATCCTGTGCGATCTCGACGGCTGCCTGATCTGTGGTGAGCGCGTGCTGCCGGGAATTCCCGCCTTCATCGCGGATTACCGTGACCGGCTCTGGATCGTGTCGAACAATTCCACCGATACGCCCGAGAGCCTGTCCCTGCGGCTGGAGCGTCTCGGCCTCGCGGTATCCGCAAAGCGGATCATCCTCGCCGGCGCCGAAACCCTTCGGCGTCTCGCGCATGAGGAGCCGGCGCGGGCGATCGCGCTGCATGCGACGCCGGTCATGGCGGCATTCGCGGAAGGGATCGGCCTGCGTCTGACGAACGATGATCCCGACACCATCGTGCTCTGTCGCGATACCGCAATGACCTATGCCAGCCTCGCTATGGCCCTGCGTCAGCTGCAGGCGGGCGCGCGGCTTGTTGTCGCCAATCCCGACACGCATCACCCTTCTGCGGAAGGATATGCCGTGCCCGAGACCGGCGCCCTCCTCGCCGCCATCCATGCCGTCCTGCCCGATCACCCATTCGAGAGCCTCGGCAAACCGGCGCCCACCCTGTTCGACATCGCCCTTGCCCGGGCCGGATCGCGTGCGTCCGACGCCGTGATGATCGGCGACAATGACGCGACTGACGGACGCGGCGCCCGTGCGCTCGGCATCGCCTTCATCCAGGTCGATCCCGCACAGGGTGCCGCCGCGATCATGGAGCGGGTGGCGCGTGCCACGGAGAAATCCTCATGCTGATCTATCTGTTGCGCGCACTCGCCAAGATGGCGATCACGCTGTTTGCGATCGTCACCATCGTCTTCTTCGCCACCCGGATGTCCGGCGATGCCATCGACTTCATCGGCGGTGACGCCCTCGATGCCCAGAGCCGGGCCGAGCTGATCATCTATTACGGCCTGCGTGAGGACATGGTCACGCAGTATTTCCGGTTCCTGCGCGGCATGATCGAGGGCGAGTTCGGGCTCTCCCTGATCGAGCGCCGGCCCGTCACGACGATCTTTCTGGAGCGGGTCGGGCCGACCCTGCAACTGGTCGGGACGGCCATCCTCGTGACCCTCGTGATCGCCATCCCCGCCGGCATCTATGCCGCGATCCGGCGCCGGTCGACCGGAGCGAAGGCGGTGATGACCGGCGCCTTCATCGGTTACGCCACGCCCAATTTCGTGATGGCGACGTTGCTCCTGCTCGTCTTCTCCTACTGGCTGCGGCTGCTCCCGAGCGCGGGCAACGGCAGCTGGCTGCATTTCATCATGCCGGTGACGGCCCTCTCGCTGACCTATATCGCGGCGCTGATCCGCTACACCCGCAACGCCACCCTCGACGTGCTCGGCCAGGATTATCTGCGCACGGCCCGTGCCAAGGGGCTGCCCGAGCGTACGGTGATCATGCGCCATGCCATGCGCAACACCCTGATCACGGTGCTTTCCGTTTTCGGGCTGATGGTGACGGCCCTGGTCTCTGCGGGGGCGGTGGTGATCGAAACCGTCTTCTCCTGGCGCGGCATCGGCGATCTCCTCGTCACGGCGGCGATCCGGCGTGATTACCCCGTCCTGCAATTCGGCGTCCTCGCCGTCGCGAGCGCCGTCATCGTCATCAACATCCTCACCGATATCGCCTACGCGCTGGTCGACCCGCGCGTGCGGCTGGGAGCGCGGGCATCATGACGACACCGATCGCACTCTCTTCCCGGGTTCGTCCCGGCGGCCCCCGCGCCCTGTGGCACGATGCCGGCCTGCTCGAACGCGCGGCCTTCATCCTGGGGCTGACCCTGCTCGCAGCGGCGCTGTTTGCCCCGTATATCGCGCCCTTCGATCCGAACGCGCAGAGCCTGCTGGCACGTCTGCGCCCGCCTGCGGGCTTCGAGCGCGCCGTTCCCGGCTACTGGCTCGGGACTGATGAACTGGGTCGCGACATACTCTCCCGCGCGCTGCATGCCCTGCGCCTGACCATCGGCCTCGCCCTTGCCGGCGCGACGCTCGGCATGCTGCTCGGCCTCACGCTCGGCCTGATCGCCGGTCTTGTCGGCGGCGTCGTGGACGATCTCATTTCCGGGCTGATCGACATCCAGATCGCCGTGCCCTTCACCCTGATCGCGCTCCTCGCGGTCGCCCTGTTCGGCGGTGACCTGATCGTGCTGGTGCTCGTGCTCGGCATTGCCGGGTGGGAGACCTTCGGGCGCGTGGTGCGCGGAGAGGTCATCAAGCTGCGCGACCAGCCCTTCATCGAGGCGGCGCGCGCCGCCGGCGCCTCTCCCTGGCGGCTGGCGGTGAAGCATCTCATGCCCAACCTGGTGTCCCCGCTCGTGGTGATGTTCGCGCTGAGCTTTGCCACCATCGTTCTTCTGGAGAGCACCCTGTCGTTCCTCGGCCTCGGCGTGCGACCGCCGACGGCGACGCTCGGCTCCATGGTCGGCCATGGCCGCGCCTACATGCCGAACGCGCCCTGGCTGGTGATCACGCCGGCTCTCCTGATCCTCCTCGTCACGCTGGTCGTGCAGATTCTCGGCGATTTCCTGCGGGATCGCGCCGATGTCCGCCTGCGCGACCGGTAGTGCGAAACGGCGGCACGGTGCCGCCCCCACAGACCTGCAACACGGCTATTCGGAGCAAGACCATGAAACGCTTTCTCACAGGGACGGCCCTCGCGCTCAGCATCGCCATGCTACCCGGCCTCTCGCCGGCGCTGGCCCAGGAGCTGCGCGTCGGCGCCCAGAACGTCTCGAACTATCTCGATCCCGGCCAGGATCACTCGAATGTCGGCTCGCAATTCTACTACAACGCCTTCGACACGCTGATCGCCCGCGATCACGGCGGTGACGGCGGCTTCGTCCCCGCGCTGGCCACGGAATGGGAGCAGATCTCGCCGCAGGTGATCGAGTTCACCATCCGCGAAGGCGTCATGTTCCACGACGGGACCGAGATGACGGCGCATGACGTCGTCTTCTCGCTCAACCGCATGTTTTCCCCGACCTATCCGCCCTACATGGTGCGCAAGCGCGACCGTCTGGGCAATTTCACCCGCGCTGAGCTGCGCCCGGACGGCAAGGTGCGCGTCTATACCGCGCAGCCCGAGCCGCTCTTCGAGACCCTGCTCTCGATGCAGCAGACCATGATCGTGCCGCAGGCCTATCTGATGGGTCTTGCCGGGCATCCGCAAGCCGACGAGATCGCGGCCTACGAGGCTTTCGGCCTCGCGCCCGTCGGCACGGGGCCCTACCGCATCGCCGAGTTCATCCCCGGCGAGCGTATCGTCTATGAGCGCCACGAGGAATTCTGGGGCGAGCCGGCCCCCTATGAGCGCGTCATCGTCACCCGCATCCCCGAGACCGTGAGCCGCGTCACGGCCCTGCGCTCGGGCGAGGTAGACATCATCACCAATATCGCCCCCGACCAGATCACGCTGATCGAGAGCGACCCGGCCTTCAGGGCCGTCGGTTCGGTAACGCCGTTGTTTCACGTCATGATCATGAACGTGAACCATCCCGAAATCGCCGATCCGCGCATCCGCCAGGCTCTCAGCCTCGCGATTGACCGCGATCTGCTCAACGAAGCCCTCTGGCTGGGCATGGCGGAAGTGCCGTCTTCCCACACGATGGAGGAATTCGGCGATCTCTACATGCCGGAGCTCGAAACCTTCCGCCACGATCCGGAGGAGGCGCGCCGCCTGCTCGAAGAAGCCGGCTATGACGGCGCCGAGATCACCTACGACATCCATTCTCCCTCGTACTACACCAACGATCTGCTTGCCGCCCAGGCGATCATGGAGATGTGGTCTGCCGTCGGCATCAACGGCGTGATCAATCCGCGCGAGAGCTGGACCGGCTGCTCATCCGAGATGATGACCCGGACCTGGTCGAACCCGATGTATTTCGCCGATCCCTTCGGCTCCTTCGGCGTGATGTGGGCGCCGGGCGGCCCCTCGGAGAGCTGCGAGCGGTTCAATACGGATGCAGCCTATGCCGAGACCTGGGAGCGCTTCCGCTTCTCGGAGGATACCGCGACCCGCCGCGAGGCCTATGGCGAACTGATGGACCGCATCGCCGCCGATCCGCCCGTGCTGCCGCTCTACCGCCCGTTCGAGGCCTGGGGCATGCGCGCCGAGATCGACTGGGCCCCGGCTGCGACGCACATCCCCTACGTGCTCGACTTCCGCGCCGGACGCATCAGCGAAACCGGCTCCTGACGACCATCGCGCCGCCCCGCGCGGGGCGGCGCACCATTCTCCCGCACCTGAAGAGACCGATCATGACCATGCGCCTCGCCGTCATCACCGATATCCATCACGGCCCGCCGACGCAGACCAAGCGCGGCGATGCCGCCCTCGCGTTGACAGCCGAATTCGTGCGCTTCGCCAATGAGCAGCGCGTCGATGCCGTGCTCGAACTGGGCGACCGGATTTCCGACGTCGATCCGGCCACCGATCATGCCAATATGGCAGAGGTCGCGCGGCTGCTCGACGGCCTCGCCATGCCGCGCCACCACCTCGACGGCAATCATGACCTGATCCATCTCGACCGCGCGGACAACGCCCGGATCCTCGGACGTGAGGCCGGGCATCGCATCGTCGGGCTCGGCGCCTGGGATCTGGTGCTCTGGCAGGCCGATCCGGCAACGCGTCATGACGGCGTGCGCGGCCTGGCGCTCAAGGACGATGACTTCACCTGGCTCGCCGATGCCGCGAAACAGGCGACGCGTCCGCTGCTGATCGCAAGCCACACACCGGTCTCGCCGCATCCGATGACCGGCAATTTCTATTTCGAGAACATACCGCAATGCGGCGCATTCCCGGAGGCGGCGGCGATGCGCCGGGCCCTCGCAGAGGCCCGGGTTCCGGTCACTGCCATCTCGGGGCATGTCCATTGGAACACCCTGGCCACGGATAACGGCATCACCTATCTCACCCAGCAATCCCTCACCGAGAGCTTCACCACATCAGGCGAACCGGCAGCCGCCTGGGGGGTGATCACGCTGGGCGACGATATCCGCTGGCAGGTCTTCGGGCGCGATCCGTTCGAGGCGCGCCTTGCCCCTGCCGCAACGCGCTGGACACCCGTGATGCAATGGCCGCGTGAAGCGCATGCCGCCGAAGGCGAGAGGGTCGCATCATGACATCACCCCTCCTGAGCATCGACAATCTCCATATCGCGTTCGGCGCGACACAGGCCGTGCGCGGTATCAGTTTCGAGATCGGGCACCATGAAACCTTTGCGCTGGTGGGGGAATCGGGCTCGGGAAAATCGGCCACGGCGCTCGCCATCCTGCGTCTGATCGAGCGGGAGGGCGGGCGCATCACGCATGGACGCATCGTCTTTCGCAAGGAAGCGCCGGTCTGCCTCACGGCGCTTTCCGACGATGCGATGCAGGCCGTGCGCGGGCGCGACATCGCCATGGTCTTCCAGGAACCTCTGACGGCGCTCAATCCGGTCCTGACCATCGGGCGGCAACTGACCGAGACGATTCTGCGGCATGAACCCGTCAGCCAGGCGCAGCACAAGGCCATTCAACAGCTCGAACGGGTGCGGATTCCCCAGGCAGCAGCGCGTCTTGCGCAATACCCGCACGAGCTCTCCGGCGGCCAGCGCCAGAGGGTGATGATCGCCATGGCGCTCGCCTGCAATCCGCGTCTCCTGATCGCCGACGAGCCGAGCACCGCCCTCGACGTGACGACGCAGGCCGAGATCCTCGCCCTGATCCGCGAATTGCAGGCCGAACGGGGCATGAGCGTGCTCTTCATCACCCACGACATGGGTGTCGTCGCCGAAATGGCCCACCGCGTCGGCGTCCTGCGCCACGGACGCCTCGTCGAGACCGGCCCCGCAAGCCGTGTTCTCACCGCGCCGCAGGAGCCCTATGCGCGCATGCTTGTCGATGCCGCGCCCCGGCTTGGTGCCGGTGGTCCCGCCCTGTTGCCGCAAACCGGTCGGTCTCCCACGCTCGTGCTCGATGATCTCGTCGTCGATTATCCCGGGCGCCGGACGCATCTGCTGGCGCCACGAACGCGAAACCGGGCCGTGGACGGCGTCTCCCTCCACGTTGCGCAGGGGGAAAGCGTCGGGCTGGTCGGCGAATCGGGCTGTGGCAAATCCTCGATCGCACGCGCCATCCTGCGCCTGACGCCCGTGGCATCGGGAAAGATCGCGATTGACGGCCAGGACATCACCCGCCTCTGCGAGCGCCGGCTCTTTCCGGTCAGGCGCAAGGTGCAGAAGGTCTTCCAGGATCCGTTCGCCTCGCTCAATCCGCGCCTGCCGACCTGGGATCTGATCACCGAGCCGGCCCATATCCACGCGACTGTCACACAAGGCGACCGGCGCGACATGGCGGCGGCGCTGCTCGAACAGGTCGGACTCGGGTCCGAGCATCTCGACCGCTATCCGCATCAATTCTCCGGCGGCCAGCGCCAGCGGCTCTGCATCGCGCGCGCCCTTTCGGTCCAGCCGAAACTGATCATCGCCGACGAGCCCGTCGCGGCGCTCGACGTTTCCATCGCCCGGCAGATCACCGATCTGATGCAGGAGTTGCAGCAACGGCTGGGGGTTTCGTTCCTCTTCATCAGCCATGATCTCGCCGTGGTCGAACGCCTGTGCCACCGCATCGCCGTGATGCGCGCCGGGCGGATCGTCGAGACCGGGCCCACGGATGCGATCATCGGCAATCCGCGCGAGGATTATACGAAAACCCTGATCGCAGCGGTGCCGGGGCGGATCACGCCGCCCGTCGAACCGATTCCCGACAGACAGAGCCTCAGCGCGTAGCCCGTCCATCTCGGTGCGGGTAGCATATTGGGAATTGCCTCCGGCAAATCATGGCTTGCCGACTTTGAGGAATATCCCGGATAAGCTTCAGTAATTATATACTTTACGTACCAACTGACATTTTGCAGGCTGAAGCCATCGAAAGGAAACTCCGATGGTCAACCTCACTGGGGCGGAGACCTACAATTTTAAATAACTATCACGCCTGATCATGGACGTGCTTCTGCACTATCGGGGCGAATGCTGCGATGAACGATCATCGCCCGAAAGATGTCTTGAGCTAGTTCGCCCGCTGTCCAATGTGGCGGATTTTCAGACACCCAGCCCGAACCGGAATACACCATAATTTTTCTAGCGCCGGCCTCGATCATCTCGGACGTGATCTCAATTTCCTCTATGCCGGCCTGTCGCGAAGCAGATGATATTTTTTCACCGCGGAACGCCAAGTATATAATGATCGAAAGAATTGCAGAGAATGGATTCCAGCCTCGAATCCTCACGCCGGTCGGCGCCGGACCCTTTCGCCAACCCACACGGAAGACGCGCGAAACGAGATGCAAGGTCGGCGCACTCATTCGGCGCCCCCCTCCGCGAACTTGCCGACATGCTTTGCATCGCGGGGCTCTTCGGGCAGCGCTGCGAATATCCTGGGCGAAATCAGCGAGTAGAATGTCGGGACGACGAACAATGTGAAGAGCGTTCCCACCGTGATCCCGGAGAAGATCACGATGCCCATCGCCGAACGTGCAGCCGCCCCGGCGCCGTCGGCGATGATCAGCGGTACGACTCCGAGTGCCGTCGCAGCGGTCGTCATGAGGATCGGCCGCAGACGCATCCTTGCCGCCATCACGATCGCAGCCTCACGGCTGATGCCGCTCGCACGTCGCTGCTGGTTTGCGAATTCGACGATGAGAATGCCGTGCTTGGTGATCAGACCGATCAGGGTGATCAGTCCGACCTGCGTATAGATGTTGAGCGTTCCAAGGCCCAGATTGAGCGGCACGATCACACCGAAGATCGACAGCGGCACGGACATCAGAATGATGAACGGATCGCGGAAACTCTCGAACTGGGCGGCGAGCACGAGATAGATCACGATGATGGCCAGCGCGAAAGCGACGATGATCGTATTGCCTTCGCTGCGCTCGAGCCGCGACTGATCAGCGTAATCGAGGAAGAACCCGTCCGGGAGCAGCGGACGCGCGATGCCCTCCAGGATGTCGAGCCCCTCGCCGGTGGAGACGCCGATCATGGGTAACGCCGTGATGGTGGCGGAGTTGAGCTGGTTGAACTGCTCGATCGTGGCCGGAGCGGGCCGGGTATTGACCGTGATCACGGCCGAAAGCGGCACCATGTCACCCGCACGTGAGCGCACGAAATACGATCCGAGCCGCTCCGGATTGTCGCGATATTCCTGCGGCACCTGCATGATCACGTCGTAGCTGTTGGAATCCCGGTCGAACTGGGCGATGGCGCCATCCCCGACGAGCAGGCTCAACGCCGCGCCGATCTGGCTGGCGGGAAGGTTCAGGGCCGCCGCCCGATCCCGGTCGATCGTGACGAGGATTTCGGTGGTATCGAATGCCAGTGAATTCTGCACCACGATGAACCGGCCCGATGCCTCCGCCTCGCGCCGGATTTCGTCGGCCACCTCGAAAACCTGCGCGGGCGAGCCGGTCGACTGCACCACGAGCGAAATCGGAAGACCGCCGCCGGCTCCCGGCAGCGAGGGCGGTGCGAAGACGAAGGCCTGGACGCCCGTGATCGGTGCCAATCGCTCCTGGAGATCGGCCTGGATCTCTGCCTGGCTCCGGTCGCGATCGGCCCAGTCGTCGAAGGCCCAGACCATGATGCCGGTATTGGTCTGCCCCCCGAAGCCGACGATCGAGAAATTTGCAGAAAGCTCAGGCAGGTCCGAGGTCAGGGCGCGCATCTCGTCGACATAGCGGCTGGTGTAATCGGTCGTGGCGTAGCTCGGTGCGTTGACGAAGGAGAACAGGGCGCCGGCATCCTCCTCGGGGGCGAGTTCGCTGGAGGTCTTGGTGAAGAGGAACACTGTCACGCAGGACAGGACGATAACGACGAGGATGGTCACCGGGCGGAAACTCAGCGAGGATTCGACCCGGCGGGCATACCAGCCCTCGAACGCGGTGAAACGCCTGTCGAGCCAGTTCTGGAATCGGTTGCCGCCGCCGGCACGCAGGATCCGCGCCGACATCATCGGTGAGATCGTCAGGGCCACGATGCTGGAGATGAAGACCGCACCCGCGAGTGTGACCGCAAATTCCGTAAACAGCGCTCCCGTGAGCCCGCCTGTGAAGAACAATGGCGTGAAGACCGCGACGAGCGTCAGCATCATCGCGACGATGGGTGAAGTGAGCTCGCGCATCGACTGATAGGCTGATTGCAGGGGCGACTGTCCCTCGTCGATATGGCGCTGGATATTCTCGACGACGATGATCGCATCATCGACAACGAGCCCGATCGCGAGAACCATGGCGAGCAGGGTGAGGAGGTTGATCGAATAGCCGACGGCAAAGAGGATGAAGGCCACCCCCACGAGCGAAAGCGGGATCGCCACGAGCGGCATCGCCACCGAGCGGATGGAGCCGAGAAACAGCAGTATGATCAGCGCGACGATCACGGTCGCGAGGACGATCGTGACCAGAACCTCCCGGATCGATGCTTCGATCTGCTCGGTGGCGTCGAACATCAGCTCCAGCGTCATGCCCTCCGGCAGGCTCGCCTGGATCGCGGGAAGCTCCGCACGTACGGCAGAAGAGGTGTCGAGCGGATTCGCGGCAGGGCTGGGAAAGATGCCGATGAAGGTGCCCGCTTCTCCGTCGAAGCTGACCACCATATCGGTGCTTTCTGCCGCAAGTTCGATGCTTGCGACGTCGCGCAGCCTGACGATCGTGTCTCCGTCGCCGGAAACCGGCATGGCGCCGAAGGTTTCAGGCGTTTGCAGGGTCGAATCGAGCGCGATCGGGTAGGAGACGAACTCGTTGCGCGTGCGGCCCGGTGCGGAGAGGAAATTCGAATCGTTGATCGCCGCCATCACCTCCTGCGCGGTGAGGCCGTGGGCTGCGAGGCGCACGGGATCGACCCAGACCCGCATCGCGTAATTTGCAGCGCCCATCACCTGTGCTTCTGCGACGCCCTCGATCGTCGCCATGCGGGGCACGATCACCCGCTCGATATATTCGGTGACCTGTTCCGGCGACATGTCGGGATTGCGAACGCCGAGATACATCGTGGCGAAGGTGGAACCGGTTCCCTTGGTGACATTGGGATCGCGGGCATCGCCGGGCAGGCGATCGCGCACCTCCTGCACCTTCGACATCACCTCGGTGAGGGCAATGTCGGGATCCTCGCCCAGACGCATGTTGACGGTCACGACCGATGCCGAGGGCCGCGATTGCGAGGTGATGTAATCGACGCCTTCGGCCGTGGCGACCGCCGCCGAGACAGGCGAGGTGATGAAGCCCTGGATCAGTTCCGGAGATGCGCCGGGATAGACGGTCGTGATCGTGATCACGGTCTCGTCGACCTCCGGATATTGCCGCGTCTGCATGTTCAGCAGCCCCTGCATGCCGAGCAGCAGGATCAGGAATCCAAGCACCGTCGACAGGACGGGGCGCTTGATGAAGGTATCGGAGATACTCATCAGCGCACCGCCCGTGCTGCGGTTTCGCCTTCGGTTTCTTCGGTATCGCCCGAAAGCGAGACCGGCGTGTTGTTCGACAACCTGTTCTGGCCCGTCGCCACGATCGTCGCACCGGCCTCCAGGCCTTCCCGGATCTCGACCATATCCTGCACGCGCCGCCCTGCGGTGACGAAGACCTGGCGGGCCAGGAGCCGATCCTCGTTTTGCGGATCGGGTTCGACCAGATAGACGAAATCGCCGTAGAGGCTGGTCACGAGAGCCGTTTGCGGCACGGCGATCACGTCGTCTTCCTGCGGAAGCGCGACTTCGATACGCACGAATTGACCGGGCGTGATGTCGCCGCCTGCATCGCTGATCATGGCCCGAAGGGCAAACATCCGGCTCGTCGGGTCGACGCGGGGATCGATGCCCGTGATCTCGCCCTCGAAGGGCGCGCTCCTGCCCTCGATGCGCACGTGGATGCCCTGCCCGACGAAGACATTCGTCAATTGCTGCTCGGGCAGGCTGAAATCGACGCGCATGCTGTCGATGTCCTGGAGCGTCGTGATCGCGGCGCCCGGGGAAACATACTCGCCGACATCCACGCGAGGCAGGCCGATCGTGCCTGCGAAAGGCGCAACCAGCTGCCGCTGATCGAGCAGGGCCGAAACCCTCGCGACCTGTGCCTGCGCGGCACGATAGGCCGCCTGCGCCCCCTCAAGCGATACGCTCGTCGCGACACCCCGGGACTGGAGTTCGCGTGTGCGCTCGAGGTTGAGCTCCTCGGTTTCGAGTTGTGTGGTCGCGGCTTCGAGATCAGCAGACTGAACGGCGCTGTCGAGCCGCACCAGAAGCTGCCCTGCCTCCACCCGATCGTTCGAGCTGAACAGGATCTCGCGCACGATGCCTGCTGCCTCGACGGTGAGATCCACACCCTGCGCGGCATGGGCGGTGCCGATCGTGTCTATGGTCGGACGCCATGTGGAAGGCTGGGCCGTCAAGGTATCGACCGGCAGGGTCTGTACCGGCATATCGGCGAAGAACTGCTCGATCATCCGGTCGCGGAAGAAGTTGAACCAGACGAGGCCGCCGCCAACCACACCCAGAAGCACGATTGCGATCATCATGCGCTTGATCATTTTTCGGTCTCGCAATCTGGAAACAGGCGCCGTACCGGCAGCGGTTCTGGTGCGCTGCATGTCGGTCACGGTAACGCTTGGGAAAGTGCCCGTAGCAAAGTCAACAAGCGTTGACAAGACTCAAATGCGACCCGTATTCCTGTGACGCCATGGGTAGCTCAATTGGGCTGGTTCAACGCTCGTCGATCAATGCCGTGATGACCTTCTTCAGGAGTTCCAGCACGGGTTCTTCGTTATCCGGGTCGCCCAGGGCATCGAGCTTCAGGAGATCGCGTGCGATCCCGGTGCCGATCAGCATGGCGACGATCATTCCGGCGCGAAGGCCACCATTCGTCTCGAAGCGCTCCGACAGGGGGGCGACGAAGTCTCCGCGAACCTTCTCGCGCAAAATCGCAGCAGCTTTCCGGCTCCCCAGCGAGTGGATCATGATGTCGAGCGGGTCGATCCCCTCATAGGGCCGATCACGGGACTTCTCGACGAGGCGGTTCACGAAATCCTCCGCGAACACCTTTGCCGAGGCGCCTGCCGCGCCCGGATCGAACCCGGCCATGACGTCACCGCCCGATGCTGCACGCAGGGCCTGCGCGAAGAGGCGATCCTTCGAGCCGAAGCTGCGGTGGACATAGGCGACATCGACCCCGACATCGCCGGCGATCTCGCGCAGGGAAACCGCATCATAGGAGGCTTTTGCGAAGCGTCTGACCGCCGCCTCGAGAATACGCGCGCGCGTCGCCTCACCGTCCGCCCTGCCTGATCTGCGTTTGTCGGTCACATCCGTTTCCCTGTTCGCGCGCCCGACAGCTAGGACGCGCAGGGGGGCTCTGGCAAGGTCATGGCGCCCGCAAGTCGCATCGGGGCGATCACACCAGACCGTCATGCGATTTCCTCCAGCTTCGCGATATCGATCTTGCGCATCTGCATGAAGGCTTCCATCACGTGTGGATCAGGGCTGGAGAGAAGCTGCGGCAGGTGGCGCGGAATGATCTGCCACGACACGCCGAAACGATCCTTCAGCCAGCCGCAGCGCTCGGCCTCCGGCACGGCGGACAGCGCGTTCCAGTAATGGTCGATCTGCGCCTGGTCCGTACAGAAGACGACGAATGAGTTCGCCTCGGTGAAGGTGAAGTCATGCGAAAGCGCGCTGTCACCGGCCATGAAGGTCTGGCCGGCGAGTTGGAACCGGGCATGCATGACTGTGTCCTTCGGATCAGGCCCCGAACCGTCATGGCGCAGGATCCCTTCGAGTCCCGAATCCGGAAACAGCTCCGTATAATGCGCGATCGCCGCCTCGGCCTGCCCGGCCTGCGCACCGGTAAACAGCAGCATCGGTGTCAGCGCCTGCCCGCCCGTCTGCGCGCGCGTTCCGAGAGCGAGTTGCCACGACACGCCCCACCGGTCATCGAGCCAGCCATAGCGCTCGCTCCAGGGATAGGCATCGAGCGGCATGCGAATCCGGCCGTCCGCGCCCAATGCGGACCAGGCGCGGTCGAGACCCGCACGGTCTTCAAAGATGAGGAAGCAGGAGATGGCCGGTGATGGCCGGAAATGCGGCCCGCCATTGAGGGCGAGCAGGGGTTCGTCGCCGATATGCATCTCGACATTCATCGCGCTACCCTCGGCCCGGGCGTGAACCGCGAAGCCGGCCTTGCCGTAGCGGCTGATGGCATCGATGCCGGAGCCGGGGATGAGCGTGGTGTAGAGCTGTGCTGCTTCTTCGGCAGCCTCGTCGAACCACAGATGGGGGACGATGGTGCGCCCTCGGCTGTCATTCTGCATCAAATACCTCCGCGATCGGGCTGAAACCGCCATAGATCATGCGCTTGCCGTCGAAGGGCATCGTCAGGCCGGCAAAGCGGGGATCTTCCATTACCCGGCGCATGCCGTCGTCGCGCATCGCCTTGTCGGGCCATTGCACGAAGGAGAATGCGACGGCTTCATCCGCGCCGGCCTGCACGGCGCGGCGAAAATCCGTGCTCTCGCCGGTCGGCACATCCTCCTCCCAGGCCTCCATGATCCAGTTCGACCCGTATTCCTCGAAAATCGGATCGTATCGGGCGCAGAAATCGCTGAAATCGTCGCGCGCGGAGCGGGGCACAGCCATGACGAAGCCGTCCACGTAGCCCCCGCGCCGCGCGCTCCCCGATTCGAAGACCGGCGTGAAACCGCCATAGATCAGGCGCTTGCCATCGAACGGCATCGGATTGGTCGCCGGGTTGAGGCGCGGATCGGCAAAGGCTTTCGGCATCGCCGTGTCATGCGCCTGCTTCGACGGCCACAGCATCCAGGAGAAGACGATTGTCTCGTCCGGGCGAGCCTTCACCGCCATCGGAAATGACGTCACCTTGCCATCGGGAACGTCGTCGCCCCAGCATTCGCACACCGATTGCGCGCCATGCTCCAGAAACGCCTCCGCCGCCGACTGGGCATGCGCGCGAAACGCGTCACGGGCCTGTGTCGGCACCGCGCAGACGAAACCTTGAACATATGTCATCCCGTTTCCTCCCGTTTGGCGCTTGCCCCGATGCCGAACCCGCCCGGCGGGCCGATCAGGCCTCGCCTTGCGCAAGCGATCGCGCGAGCGCTTCGAGCTGGTCCACCGCCGCGTTCCAGCCCTGCTCCCAGCCCATGCTGCGATGGCGCTCCGTCGCCTCGACGCTGGCATGGCGCGCGCTCCAGGTGAGACTCGTCGCGCCATCGGACGTGTCGGACAGCTCCACGATGCCCGTCATGAAAGGCTCCGCTGCGGGCACGAAATCCTCGGTGAAGGAATCGGTGAAGACGAGCCGGCGCATCGGTTCGACGGCGAGCCAGATGCCCTGGCCATCGATCCGCTCGCCATTCGGCCCGGCCATGCGCGTGTTCATGCGCCCGCCCGGTCGCAGATCGAAATCGGCCTCGACGAGGTGCCACGGCTTCGGGCAGAACCATTGCCGGATCAGCTCCGGCTCGGTCCAGCAGCGCCAGACGATGCCGCGCGGGGCGGCAATGCGGCGCGTGAGCGTCAGTTCGTGGGCAGCCTCGGCGAGGCGCGCGCCGGCCGGCGTCGCGATCTCACCGGGTTGCAGGATGGCCCAGCGGATGCCGAAAGGATCCTGCAGCAGCCCCCAGTCATCACCCCAGAACTGCCCTTCATACGGCATGATCACGCTGCAGCCCGCCGATACTGCGCGCTCCCACCAGGCGTGGCCATCCGTGACGACAAGCTGCATATGCACCCGGTCGAGTGGCGCATGCGCACGGTCATTCTCGCAACCGCCATCGGTCAGCATCAGCGCGCCGTGATTGATGACGATACGCGCATGCATCAGCTGATCGCTCCGCCCGGGATCGGGTATGCGCTCGATCTGCGTTGCCCCGAAGGCCCGCTCGTAGAAGGCGAGCGCCTCGCCGGCCCGTCCGCCATAGCCGAGATAGGGAATAACGCCGCGCACCGTGTCCGGCAGCGAATCTGCGCTTGCAGGCTCCTCGTTCATCTTGTCCTCCCATTGTGAAATTATCTCTCGTGAAACATTCGCCGGCGGCGATCACGGTTGTGCGAGTGCCTCGCCCAGAAAGGCGTCGAAGATCTCGGCATCATCGGGGCCGGCCGTCATGCGGTGGGTGAACAGCACTGCGATCGTGTCCGTAGACGGGTCGCACCAGAAGGCTGTGCCGAAGCCGCCCCACCAGCCGAAGCGCCCGCGTGCATCCTTTTCTCCCCGCGAAACCGCGTTACAGTGTCGGGCAACAGAAATAACTTGCATATGCAAGTTTTGCAAGGCTTTATGGTGCAGATATCTTGAAGGAGGCATCTCGGGTTGAGTGTGGATCACCTTACCGCGGCCGGAATCATGGCGAATGACTGTCTGTGCTTTCGTTCGCGACGCACCGCGCGTGCAATCACACGGGCATATGACGCGGCCCTGCGCCCGACGGGCCTTCAGGCCACACAGGTCACGCTGATGAATGCCATCGCGCTCGGGCCGGACGGGGCGCAACCGATGGGGCGGCTATCCGATATTCTCGCGCTGGAAATCTCTACCCTGACCCGCAATCTCCGGGCGCTGGAAAAGGCGGGCCTCATTACGATCGGCAGAAGCGAAGTGGACCGAAGGGTGCGGGTCGCGCGGCTCACGGATGCGGGCAAGGCGCAGCTGACCGAGGCGCTGCCGCTCTGGAAACAGGCTCACGGCAAGATCGTCGCGGCACTCGGAGCGGAAACCGCGCAGGCTCTTCATGCCGCTCTCGACGCTGCGGCACAGGCCATGGGCGAGAGCGAGCAAGGCGACGCATCCGGGGGCAAGGCTTCTGAAGTCGGGGGATCCGAGCGGGGCGGGTGAATGCGATTGCACCCGCAGACCCGGCTTGATCGGCGCAGCGGGTAACCGATGATCATCACAGACGTCTTCGGCAGCCCCGGCTACTCCGTCGGGACCGGCACGCTCTCCATCGCCGCGCGCACCAGCTCCGATCGCCCGATACCCTTGAGACTCGCGTCGGCGCCCGGCGCGATGCGGTGGGCAAGCACTGGGATTGCGAGCGTCTTCACGTCGTCAGGCGTGACGTAGCCGCGCCCGCGCACCGCCGCGAGTGCCTGGCAGGCCGTGTGCAGGCGCTGGGTTGCGCGCGGGCTCGCACCGAGGCGGATGCCCGGCCAGTCGCGCGTGGCGCGCACGACGCGGATGATGTAGCGCAGCACCGTTTCTTCAACCCGCACATGCCGGCACAGCGCGCGCAGCCGCATGAGTTCGGCGCCCGATATGACCGGGGTGATCGCGTCCAGCGGGTTCGCCCGCTCGAAGCGCAGCACGATCTCGGTTTCCTCCTCCTCGTCGGGATAGCCGTGGCCCAGCGTCATCAGGAAGCGGTCGAGCTGCGCCTCGGGCAGCGGGAAGGTGCCTTCCTGCTCGGCGGGATTCTGCGTCGCAAGCACGATGAACGGGCGCGGCAGCGGGTGCGTTTCGTCATCGACCGTGACCTGACGCTCCTCCATCGCCTCCAGCAGGCAGGATTGGGTGCGCGGCGTGGCGCGGTTGATCTCGTCGGCCAGCACCACGTTCGCGAGAACGGGCCCCGGTCGGAATCGGAAGCTCGCATCGCGCGGGTCATAGAGATTGATGCCGGTCACGTCCGAGGGCAGCAGGTCCGGCGTGAACTGGATGCGCCGGAAGCTCCCGGCGATGCAACGCGCGACCGCCTTCGCCAGCAGTGTCTTGCCCATGCCGGGAATGTCCTCCAGTGCGACATGCCCTTCGCTGAGCAGTGCCACCACCACGAGCGTGATCGTATCGCGGCGCCCGATAATGACCTGCTCGACCGCTTCGATGAGGCGCAAAGCTGCGGGACGGACCTCGCGCGCAGCCTCTTCTCCGCCGGGCGGATCTGCAGAGTCGGCATGCTGTGTGGCGGGGGAATGAGTCATTGTTTCAACGGTACCTTTCGAAGCGAGCGGCGGGTTTTCTTCCAGAGCTGCGCGAAGCGGGACTCGGAGGGCCTTACGCCGCCGTAGCGGCTTGCGGAATAGGTCTG
>SL_7KL_010_BRINEDRAFT_10000335_pt1 | contig 22135 bp, 18 predicted proteins | sample SodLak_010_BRINE_FD_10663 | JGI IMG/M metagenome (IMG submission 10663)
GGCGTCAGAAGCTTTGTAAACTTGATCAAGATTCAGATATGAAGGGATTTCTCTTAAGATGATAGCGATAAGGTTAAAGAAATTCGGAGATCTGGAAAACATCCCATCGATCAGCTTTGAAAGTATCTATCGATAGCTTTACCGACCACCCCAAAAGAAAGCTTTATAAGCTTTTGGTTCAGCACCATGGTCGATGGGGACGGAAAAAGCAGTCCCATCGATCCAAGATTAAGGAGCGCACCTTGCTTGGATCCATGAAAGGCCCCAACATGTTCTTCTCCTCGTTTGAAACAGCCTCTTAACGTTCCTTTATGTAGAGGGACCCAAGGATCAGCAGCAAAGAGGGTTTTTTACTCGTGCTTTTTTGATGAAGTAATTTTCTTTTAATTAAACTCTTATGTGTTTTATAATTTAACTATAAATTCATAACCACCTTCGTTTTTTTATGGCACATATCATCGAGAAATATTTACCTAGAGAAAAGTTAGAGAGATTTCTTTTCTTAGAAGCTTTATATACTTTTCTAACTTCGCCGGAAACAGACCAAAGCCCGTTAGATAAATTAAAGACATTAGAAAAAAAGTTCGATGAACAATTAAAAGATAGTGCGCAAGGATATACAATATTTTCAGCCCTCTGGCACGCACATAATGGGAATGAGTCCTTTAATTTAAGGAAACAAATGCGATATGTACAAAAGCATTATAAAAAGTATGGGCCACTTTTTGAAAAAATAATGAAAAATTCTGTAGAAAAAGAACTGGCCCTTCAATATTTAGAGGGTGAATTATTTGAACCAAGCTAAAAACGGTGAATTTACCAAATTTTCATTTGACCCATTATATCGATTGGATAATGCTCTGGTAAATCTTGACGAAGCAAACAGCTTTCATTATCAAGCCCCCTTTTGATAGAATTTGTAAGGCTAACAAAGAATCCGCGCTACAGAGGCAACCTTGGGAAAGGTTTCATTGTTTAGTTTTTCATATTTCTTTTACCTCACTGCATCTTTTTCTTCCCCAGTTAGCTACAGACTCTATATCGGTTAGGCCTCATGCCTTGTTTCAAGCATGCTATTCTTCGCTTTTGTCGACAAAATTCCCCGACCCTTTGGGTCAAGGTGAAATAAGTTTAATTTTATTCCCGATCACCCCTTTTTTATCATTTGATTTTATGAGAAAACTTATTCAAGAAATGAAAAAAGAGTCCACACATGAAGGTATGGCTATGCATTATTGTATTCACATCTTTTTCACCCATACAAGCTATGCAGGATAATACTTTGCAAGAAGATTCTTTTCCTCGTATCGAAACACCGGCAAAAGAAAGTCCTACGGGGCATTCGATTTATAAACAGGAATATGGGCTTTGCCTGATGGCCAAAGGAGAAGTCAAAGAAAAGGCCTTCGAGATTCAGCAAATTTATAAGGACAAATATCCTCAGATTCCCAGTATTTATCCACACATAACCTTGTTGCAAGGCCGATTTGATGATAATAGCTTTTTGGAAATGCGTAAACATGCTCAAGACATTGCCTCTTTTTCTAAGGGCCAGAAAATTGTTATGGAAAACAGCGTTTCGCCTGGTGGAGGGGGGAATACCTTTTGGAATATCAAAGGGCTTAACACAGTGGAATCCCACGTACCAACCCACGTTGAGTGGCTTCAAAAACTAAATCACCAGCTTTCTGAAAAACTGGACCCCGTTTTACCCATGAAACAAGTGCTTGATGGTTTAGAGGCTGGAAAAGCCGATAAAGATTTGGTTGAAAAATATGGTAGGGATTTTAATGTTCCGGGAAGCCATCACCCCCATATTACGGTTGCTTATAGTGTCCAAGATGTTGGAATAGCGAAAAACCTAAAAATTAACACCCTGTCTTTCACTCCTCAAGGCATAACATTAGTGAAAATTGATTGTGTTGGAAATGTCGCAAAAGACATAGAAACTTTTTTGTTTAAGTCTTAATGTGCGGCCATCTTAATTTAGATTTGAAATGATCACGGGGTGGGAAGAATAGAATACTAAATGAAAATAGTATTCGGACGGGTCGTCTGGAAAGGGACAGAATCTGATTATTATTTATCCGGGCGGTCACCGATTCCAGTGAATGGAGTGATTCTTCACTTAAGCCAAAATTGCAAGTTTGTCCACCGATGATTTTGTTCTTTGGCCTTTAGCGCCATAGCCAAGGCTTTTTTTTGACCGATCAGGATCACGAGTTTTTTACCCCGTGTGACCCCTGTATAAAGCAATTTTTTCTTTAACATCGGGAAATGTTGAGTCACTATGGGAAGGATAACAACGGGATATTCACTGCCCTGGGATTTGTGAATGGTAATGGCATAGGCTGGTACGACATTATCTAATTCTCCCAGTGTGTAGGACACATCTGTGTGATCGAAGGTAATGATCAGGTTGTCCTCTTCAATATCAATATCTTTGATATACCCAATATCTCCATTAAAGACATCCTTGTCATAATCATTTTGAATTTGCATGACTTTATCCCCAATAGCGTATTTCCAACCAAACCGTTCAATCATTTTTTGAGGCGATGGGTTGAAATGGCTTTGGAGTAAATAATTTAAGGCCTTTGTGCCACAGGTTCCACGGTTCATGGGACATAAAATTTGGATATCTGTTTTGGCATCGACCTGGAAAATCTGAGGAATTCTTTTCTCAATCAAGTATATAATTTTATGATTCACATCTTCCGAATCGTCGGCGGCGATAAAATATAGATCCGATTTTTCGCCTTTTTCGGGAATATGTGGGAAGAATCCCTGATTAATATTATGCGCACTGCGGATGATATTACTGCGCTTTGCTTGACGAAATACCTCTGTTAAACGAAAGACCGGAAAGGCTTCTGATTCAATAAGGTCTTGCAATATTTTCCCCGGCCCTACCGAAGGAAGCTGGTCCACATCCCCCACAAGAATGAGGGCGGCATGGGGGGGGATCGCCTTGACTAAACTGTTCATCAAGGGTAAGTCGACCATGGACACTTCATCTAAAATGAGTAAGTCGCATTTTAAGGGTTTATCTTCGTTTCGGGTAAATCCACCCCCAGCGGGATTGACCTCTAATAACCGGTGAATTGTTTTTGCGGGGCATCGGGTGCTTTCGGATAAGCGTTTGGCCGCTCGTCCCGTGGGGGCGCTTAAGGAAAATTTCAGATTTGCTTCTCGTAAAGCTTGTAAAAGTGTGCGGACAATGGTGGTTTTTCCTACACCGGGTCCCCCTGTAATGACCGATATTTTGGATTGCAAGGCGCCCAAGATGGCTTTTTTTTGGGAGTCTGCCAAAGTAATATGAATTTTTTCTTGGGCTTTTTCCACAGCCTCTTCAATATTTAGGTCTTTCCAGGGGAGGTCCCCTTTCTCTAACGTTTTTAACCTTTCCGCAACGGCTCTTTCCATATAATAGAAGGGGCTGACCATAAGAATGGCGGTTTCTTTTTCCTCTGTAAGAATGAGGTCTCCGGACTTTAATGCGTGATCAATAGCCTGACGGATTTTTTCGTCATCGACCTCGAGTTTTGCTTGACCGATGTCCGCCAAGATATCTTCGGGCAAACCGCAGTGACCATCATCTCGCGCCTCGAGAAGCGCATGAAAGAGACCGGCCCGTATGCGCTGGGGGGAGTCATGAGCAATGCCGATTTTTTGGGCAATTTGATCAGCGGTCTTGAAACCAATGCCACGAATGTCCTGGACCAATGTATAGGGGTTATCGCGGATGATATCTATGGCTTGCTTGCCATAGGTTTTATGAATGCGAACCGCATGGGACGGCCCAATTTGATATTCATGGAGGAAAAGCATAATGTCACGGATGCATCGTTGGGTATCCCAGCTTTTGATCACGGTGGCAATTTTTTTTTCCCCAATGCCTGGAATCGACGCTAAGCGATGAGGAGACTTTTCAAGGACTTCAAAAATATCTTGACCAAAATGGGATAGTATTTTTTTAGCAAAGGCGGGGCCGATGCCCCGCAAGGCTCCTGAGGACAAATATTTTTCCATACCGCGCATATTTTTAGGCTGCGACGCTTCAATTGTATCGGCCTGGAATTGAAGACCGTGGTTTTTATGAAGCTTCCAAAGGCCTTCAGCACGAAGATGCTCCCCAATCTCTACCGAAGGGAGGGATCCAATCACAGGCGTCATATTTTTTTGGCCTTGACGTCTTACCTGGAGAACGCAAAATCCATTTTCAGAATTATGATAGGTAATGCGCTCAACAGTGCCTTGAAGCTGTTCTTTTTTTTCTGGAGGAGTCATCGGCCTTATCATCAAAGAGTCTTTTTGTACACTAATGTCTTCACACCCAAGAGGCAAGATTGTTTATGTCTTTTTCTGGCAAGTTTTCTGAAAATAAAAATTATATTTATTTGTCTTTACTTAAAAAATGACTGTTTTTAATTGAAAATTAATACTATCCCCCTAGAATGAATACAGAACATTTAAGCTACGGGAGAGAGAATCTATGCCCAAAAAACATACATCCTCCATAGAGTACGGGCTTTTTTTTGCGGGCCTCGCTTTTTTTATAGGGGTTGGATTCCAATACGTATTTATGCATAAGGAACCCGAACCGTCGTCCGTTGCCAAAAAATTCTCACCAAATGAAACAACGATTTTAATGTCAGAGTCATCCAAAGAACGTTAACCCGGGCCATAGGTTTTAAAGGGCTTGCAACGTTTCCAAAATGGACTTGACACCTTTAAGTTCGGCCCCTTTAAAAGAGCCATAAAACAATAAGTTTTGAGTTGGGAGAAGCTTAACCAGCCCTGTGTTTTGATGGATAAATTGAAGAAGGGCGGGGGGATTCGCAAAGGTATGGTTATGAAACGTGACAACAATTCCCTTGGTTCCCACTTCGATTTTTCCTATGTTAAGTCTCTGACAGGTCTGTTTAAAGTGGATCACCTGAATAAGGTTTTCGACATCTTGGGGAAGAGGACCGAATCGATCAATGAGTTCCGCAGCTAAGTCTTCGGTATCGTCTGTGGTGCGCGTTTGCCCCAAACGTCGGTACAATTCAAGACGTGTGGACAGATCCTCGACATAGGTATCCGGAATCCGAACGGGAAGACCCAGGTTAAGCTGGGGGGTCCAGGTGTCTTTTCGAGGCTCTGTCCCATTTTTGGTTTTTGCAGCGTGGACGGCGTCTTCGAGCATTTGTTGATACAGTTCAACCCCAACTTCCTTAATGTGGCCGGATTGTTCTTCGCCCAATAAGTTGCCTCCCCCCCGAATATCCATGTCATAACTGGCCAGTTGGAATCCGGCCCCCAGGGTGTCAAGGCTTTGCATGACCTCTAGGCGTTTCTTGGCATTGTGGGTCAAGGCCGCCATGTCAGGGACCGTAAGGTAGGCGTAGGCCCGGACTTTTGAGCGGCCGACGCGCCCCCGAAGCTGGTAAAGCTGGGCTAAGCCAAATAAATCCGCCCGATGAAGAATAATCGTGTTCACATGGCTTAAGTCGATTCCGGACTCTACAATATTTGTTGAAAGCAAGACATCGAGATCACGGTGGGCAAAGGCCAGCATGGTATCTTCTAAGGTTTTGCTGGCCATTTGTCCATGAGCGACGGCAAAACGAATTTCCGGCACGTGTGTACGCAAAAACTCGGCCAGGCCTGTTAAATCATCGATTCGTGGGGCCACATAAAAGATTTGGCCTCCACGATGTTTTTCCCGCAAGATGGCTTCACGAATCCCCTCGGGTTCAAATGGACAGATAAACGTCCGGACCGCCAGGCGATCTACGGGCGGGGTTGTTATCAAGCTCATTTGGCGAACGCCGGATAGAGCCATTTGCAGGGTGCGCGGAATCGGGGTTGCTGTTAAGGTAAGAACGTGAACGTTATGTTTTAAGTCTTTTAATTTTTCTTTTTGCGCGACACCAAAACGTTGCTCCTCATCAATAATGATCAATCCCGGATCGTGAAATTTAAGACTTTTGGCGAGTAAGGCATGGGTCCCAATGACAATGTCAATGGATCCATCGGCCAACCCCTCTTTCACTTTCTTTGTCTGGGAGGGACCCACCAAACGTGAGAGCTGGGCGACTTGGATCCCGAAACCGGAAAACCGATCTTGAAAGCTTTGGGCGTGTTGACGGGCGAGTAATGTCGTAGGTGCAATGACAAGAACCTGTTTCCGATTGCTGGCAACAAGAAACGCGGCCCTTAAGGCGACCTCTGTTTTTCCGAATCCCACATCGCCACAAATGAGGCGCTCCATGGGACGTCCGGTTTGAAGGTCCGCGAAAACATCGGCAATGGCTCGATCCTGATCATCGGTCTCTGTAAATGGAAAACGATGGGTAAAGTCTTGGTAGGCCCCATCTTGGAGGGGGAAGGAGGGGGCGGGCCTGACTTCTCGCTGGGCTGCAAGCTTCATAAGTCCATCGGCCATGTCTTTTAAGCGATTCTTGACCCGGGCTTTTCGTGTTTGCCAGGCTGAACTTCCAAGCCGATCGAGGCTTGCATGGGACATGTCGGAGCCATAGCGTGATAACATATCAATGTTTTCGACCGGAACAAAGAGTTTATCCCCACCCTCATAAATAATTTTTAAGCAATCATGGGCGCCTTGGCCCACGTCGAGGGTTTCCAGGGCTGCAAAGCGTCCAATGCCGTGATTGTCATGCACAACAAAGTCCCCGGATTCAAGGGCGGAGGCCTCTTGGATCAGCAGATCAGCCCTTCGCGATTTTTTCGGAACCTTGCCGAATCTTTCGCCAAAAATATCCTTTTCGACAATATAGCAATACTGGTCATTTTCAAACGAATGGGTATGGCCGAAAAGGGACAAGCCAACACAGGATCTAAGGCTGGGCGTGAGGGACTCTTCGGTCGTAAGATCTTGATAAGGAATGTCCTGATCCTGTAATATCTTTTTCACTCGTTCTTTTGCCCCCAAGGACCCAAGATCCAAAACAACCGTTTTTTTGTGTGATTTCCGTTTTAAATCCTGTAACTTTTCGGGAACAGTCCCCGTTTTGTCGACCAAGACGCGTGTGGTGTTTATATCTAAGGCTTGGGAACAAGGCTTTGAGTAGGGAGATAAAGAGATCATCCCCCTTTCTTCACACTGTTGAATCACTTCGGTCAGGGAAAGGTACAATTTCTCCGGAGGAAGGGGACGATAGGTTGCCTGTTTATCGTCCTGGGAACGTCGCGAATAATAATCGTTAATATTTTCCCAGCGGTCCTGAAGAATCTTGGTGCATGCCTCAGGCCAAACAATGTAAGCATCAGGGACATAATCAAAAAGAGTCTCAACCCTTGGAAAGAAAAAGGGCAACCAATGTTCAAGACCTTGTGGCGAGATTCCTGCCGAAATCTCTTGATAAAGCGGGTCATCTTGGGCTTTGGAACCTCGGAAAGCCCGATAATTTTGGCGAAAAGTATGAAGTGTCTCGGGGGTGAGAATGACCTCGCTTTTCGGCAGAAGTTGAACATGGGACACCGGGTCTAGGGATCGTTGATCAAGGGGGTCAAACGTCTTGATGACCTCAATCTCATCCCCAAAAAAATCCAGACGAAAGGGATGATGGGATCCGGCGGGGAAAATATCGATTAAGCTTCCTCGAACGGCATACTCGCCATTCTCTCGGACGGTTTGCACACGATGGTAGGCATTGTTTTGCAGATATGTGCCCACGCGTTCCGGAGCATACGTAGCTTGGGCCTTTAATGTAAGCCCCCGTGGCTTTAAAAATTCCCGTGGGGGAAGTTTTTGGCATAGGGCATCGGGGGTCGTGATAAGAGTCGTTTGGGTGTTCGCGGAGTTGATCAGATGATACAGGGTCTTGAGACGCACGCTTTCAATATCGGGCTTGGGGCTGCTTCGGTCGTAGGGAAGACAATCCCAAGCCGGGAAGGGCAAAATGGAATCATCCGGAAGCAACGCTTTCATGTTTTTTTCAAGCTGCAAAGCCTTGTGGGCATCTTCGGCAACAAAAATCAGTGGTTTTTTGTGAAGGAGTGCTCTTTGAACCAGAAAGGGATAAAGTCCTTCCGGGCATTGGGTCATATTCAGAGTTTGCCCCCGTGAAGGGGGCGAAAAGTCAGGAAATATCATCAGGGGCCTGAGACGTTGGCGTGTCCTTTGCCTTCGAATCAGAGTTTGAATCTGTTTCCTTGGCAACCCCCACCATAGCCGGGCGCAGGAGGCGATCGTGAATCTTGTAGCCGGCCTGCATAACCTGTACGACGGTTCCTGGTGCATGTTCTTCCGTAGGAACCTCAAACATCGCCTGGTGAAGGTTGTGATCAAAAGTCTTTTCCATAGGATCAATTTTTTCAATCTTAAATTTTTCGAAAGCCCGATCTAATTCCTTATGGGTCATTTCAAGGCCTTCTAAGATGGTTTTGGTAAATGGATGATCTTTTGTTTTCACAAGGTCGATCGCGCGTTGAAGGTTGTCGACCACCGGAAGGATCGCCTCAACAAACTGACTCATCCCATACTTGAGACTGTCTTCTTTTTCCCTTTCATGGCGTTTGCGCATGTTTTCAATATCCGCCATTGTGCGAATATATTGTTCTTTTAATTGCGCGATGTCCTCTTCAAGTTTGGCTTGAATGTCCGTAACATCGTCTTCGCCATGTTGAATCGCCTCTTCTTCGGGGGGATTGGCATTGGGTTGATCGTTGGTGGGCTGACTCATATCATTTTCTTTACGTGGGTTTGGGTGTTTTGAATCCATTGGTACGGGCTCCTGATAATTACTCCTGGAAAAAAAAACGCATTTCCTGTAAAACAAGGAAGCATTATCGTTACGTTAATGTTTCTTGTATGTTTTTTCAATGAAAATAAATAGGAGCTCGAATGCGCCCATCAGGACGGAAAGCCGACGAATTAAGAACTGTTACCATAGTCCCGAACTATTGTCCCCAGGCTGAGGGATCGTGTTTTATTTGCGTTGGAGAAACCCATGTGATTTGCACGGCGTCCCTGGAAGATGGTGTCCCTCATTTTTTACGTAACTCCGGTTCAGGGTGGATTACAGCCGAGTATGGTATGCTTCCCCGGGCCACAGCCCAACGAACACAACGAGAGGCCGCACGGGGCAAACAAACCGGAAGAACTGTGGAAATTCAAAGGCTCATTGGGCGGTGCTTGCGCTCGGTTGTGGATTTAAAAGGATTAGGTGAACGCCAAATTAAGATTGATTGTGATGTGATCCGAGCGGATGGGGGAACCCGTACAGCCTCGATTACGGGGGCTTTTGTGGCCATGTACCTTGCTTTACAAAAATTAGTCGAAAAGGGGCACGTCAAAGCCTTGCCCATTACCGATTACATTGCTGCTATCTCCTGCGGACTTTATAAAGGAACCCCAGTATTGGATTTAGACTATCACGAAGATAGCTCCGCCGAGGCCGATGCAAACTTTATCCTTACCCGAGGCGGGAATATCGTTGAAATTCAAGGGACTGCCGAGCACTATCCGTTTTCAAAAAGTCATTTTCATACTCTTTTTGAATATGCAGAAAAAGGCGTCGAACAACTTGTGCAAAATCAGCTGCAGGCTATTTACAGGTCATAATTTGAAAGGATCCCGAATCATGGATGTATTACTAGCCACAGGTAACCCGAGTAAAGTTGAAGAGTACAGATATCTTTTGAAAGGGACCCCTTTAAACTTACGAACATTGCAGGAGTTTTCGGTTCCGGATGTGGAGGAGCCTTTTGAAACCTTCGCCGAAAATGCTCAACTTAAGGCTGAAAATGCGATGAGGCATACGGGATTGCCAACTTTAGCCGATGATTCAGGATTTTGCATTGCCGGGTTGCAGGGAAAACCCGGTGTGAAATCCGCACGGTTTGCTCAAAAACAAGGCGGATTTCATAAGGCGTTTAGGCGTCTTGAAGAAAGTCTAGGGGAGGAACCTTCTTCAGCTTATTTTGTGTGTGCCCTTGCTTTTTCCCAACCACGACAGGAAAGTGTCGTCTTTGTGGGCCAAATTGATGGGGAGGTTGTTTTTCCACCTCGGGGCTCCCAAGGGTTAGGGTATGACCCGATATTTCTTCCCCAGGGGCATCAAAGAACATTTGGCGAAATGTCCATGCCCGAAAAGCACCACAACTCGCACCGCCAAAAAGCGGTCCAGCAGTTCCTGGAGTTTTTCTGCAAATGACCCCTTTAAGTTTATATATGCACTGGCCTTTTTGCGTTTCAAAGTGCCCTTATTGCGATTTCAACAGTCATGTGCGTGAAAACATTGATGAAAGGCAGTGGCAAAAATCCCTTGTGGCTGAGTTGTATCACGCCAAATCGTTAACCCCTAACCATAGGTTGCAAACGATTTTTTTTGGTGGGGGAACCCCTTCATTAATGTCCCCAGAGACCGTCCGGTTGTTGATCACCACAGCGTGTAGCTTATGGCCAACTCAAGACAAAATGGAAGTGTCCCTAGAGGCGAATCCCAATTCTTATGACGCGGTAAAATTCCAAGAATTTGCGGACGCAGGCATCAACCGTTTGTCCTTAGGTATTCAGTCTTTAAACGAGAAAGCTTTGCATACGTTGGGCCGTGCCCACAATGTGGATGATGCCTATCATGCTCTGACATCGGCTCGAAACATTTTTTCGAATTTATCTTTTGACTTGATTTACGCACGTCCTCAACAAACTCGGGAAGAGTGGAAGGCAGAACTTGAGCACGCTTTGCAGTTTCAAGCAGATCATATGTCGTTGTACCAATTAACCATTGAAAAAGGCACAGCTTATTTTACCCTGCATCAAAGAGGCGATCTTGTGATTCCTGATGGGGATGTAGCGGCCGACCTTTATGACCTTACAACAGATCTTATGCGTCAACATGGCTACGATGACTATGAAGTGTCGAATTATGCCAAACCGGGATATGCGTGCCAGCATAATCTCAACTACTGGACCTATCAAGATTATATAGGTGTGGGACCAGGGGCCCATGGGCGGTTTACAATGTCCTGTAAGCATCATCCCCCCCAAAAGGTGGCCCAAAAATGTTTCCGGGCTCCTGAAACGTGGTTGGAAAAAGTTGAAAAAACAGGCCACGGTTTTGAAGATCTGCTGCCGTTATCCACCAAAGAGCAGGTAAAAGAAACCTTGATGATGGGTCTACGCTTAAAGGAAGGTGTTGATATGGCCCCGCTTTCCGCAATGGCGGGTCCGATCCTCAGTCATCGCACCCAGACACTGTTGATAGACGAAGGTGTATTACACAATAATTTTCAGAAAATTATTGTCACACCCAAGGGAAGAAAAATACTGAATTCAGTTTTGAACTATTTATTTAAGGAAATCGATGCAAATAAAAACCTAGGAGACGATTAGACAAAACTATCTCCCAGGTCTTTCTAAGATATTACGATGTGAAAAAGGACTTTAATTTTTTCAGAGTTCCCATCCCAGGGAGGCTTTTTTTCGCTTTATTTTGAATTTTTCTCCAAGCACTTCCTTGACTCAGAAGCTTATTTGTATCTTGAGAGACCACATTTTGATCAAAGCCACATCCGCCTTTTTCTGTGGATCCATAGTGGATCGGAGCCAGAAGAGTTTTTGTAATTCCACTGGTAAAGCTTTTGACTCCCTTAACGACGCCTTGTGTTTTTGATCTTTGCCAAAGGGCATTGAGATCGGTTTTTACTTTTCGTCCCAAGGTCTCTGATGTGTTATCAAGGGCCAAATGACCTGCACTGGCATATCCGGAGTATGATTTTAAACCTGTAAGGAAGTCCTGACCATTTTCCATCATTCCTTGCAAGGCGGTTCCTTTTAGTTTTTTCTGAGCAAAAGGATTCAACACATCGCCAACGTAGGAAAGCACTTGTCCAACTTTTTTCAATGATGCATGGGGCACAAGATCGGCCCAAACATTCTGACGGATCATATTATCCTTTCCGACAAGGTCATGCAGCGCATCAACTGAGTCCACACTAAAGGCACGCGGGGTTGATACAATGTAGCTTTTGAAGTTGTTCGAAACCGAATTGTCATAATCATCGCCATAAATTTGACGTCCAAAATTCGAGGCCAGATCCGCAAAGGCAATTGAGGCCAAGGCCGCGCCTTGGCTATGACCACTCACAAAAAACTCGGTTTCTTTCAAATTATGGCCTGAGTCCTTCAGTTTCCCGATATACCTGTTCAGTGCATCCTTGTAATTGGTTTGACAACTTTTTACGGCATTGCCAAACCCTCTATGTACGGATAGACCTGGAAGGTTAAGCCCAAGGCTATCTGCGGACACAAGTTTTCCATCAAAGTTGGCATCCCAATCTTTGGTGCTTCGAGAGCCATGAAAAACAATCATGAACTTATTTAGTTCGGGGTGGTAGGCGATAAACCCTCGATCATCATTGACATAACCTGTCACGGCACTGCCGGTTTCGCCCTCAAAAACGCTTAGATCCCATCCTTCATCAGACAATTTCTGAAGATGGGTATTCATAACACGGGTCGATTTTTTGAGTTTCCCCTCGTAGGTTTCAACCTTTTTTCGGTACTTCTGACCCTGACCTTGGTTCAGCTTATCCGATGCTTCTTTCAGAGCATCACTGTTCCCTTGAAGCTTCGCAACATGGTAACTGAGGTCCATCATATCTAAAAGTGTTGAACGATGATCTTCAAAACTTTTGCATGTGGTTTTGTTGTTGTCCTTGTCGACGTTCACAAGGGACGAAAGCGATTCCGCTTGATGGGAACGAACTGCTTCGGGCTTAAGCTTCATAATGTCCTGGGTTTGAAAGCTGGACCTTCGAAGCTGTGTGGCTCTGAAAGGTGTCCGAGCTTTGGCAAAGGACGACTGGAAACTTGCGATAGAGAGGATGAGTCCTAAGGCTGTTAATGTGTTTCGCATGTGTGTATCCTACAGATAAATCGGCTTTACTAAAAATTACATAAAGAAAATGTTTGAACTATATACTTATACAATCACACGAAAAAGCCTATTTGTCAAGAAAAAACCTTAAAAAAGCTTTTATTTAATCGTTTTTCAGGAAACTATTGGTAAATTATCTTTTGATTTAACCCATTTGTCAAGTCAGGAAATAGGCTGCAGAAAACAGAATAAAGGATAAGGTTTGAAACAGAACGCGCATCTGCATAAGTTTATTCTGACTTTTTGGGGAGGCCGATGAGCATACCATACCCACCAGTCCAGAAATCATGACCAAAACTGTGGCCCCCAAAGCGAAGATCAGAAGAGCGCCTAAAAAAAATTTCAAAGACATGGTTTCCAAATTGTATTTTGTTAATAAGTCGATTATAGTCCAAAATGAATAAAAAAACAGGCCCTTTTGGGACATATGGGGAAGTTGTTTCTTATTTTTTTTGGCGCTTTTTTCAGCTGCCTTTTAGCGGGGGGGAAGTCCCTTGGGTATGGATCCCCGTTACCACAAGGGTGTTTCCCTCGACATATTGGGTTTTGGGCTTTCCAAAATTTTGCCCTTATCTTTGTCATTGTGTATGTTGTTGATTTTCCTCAGACTCCTTCTCTTTTTTACATTTTCATAGCCGGTGTGTGGGGTCTTTATTCTTTGATGCGAACCTATGGGTCCTTTGATGGGCGCCTGGTGTTTGAGAAAAACCTTACAATGCTCTTAAGATTTGGGGCTTTCTTCGCTGTGGGAATGACCTTGTTCATAGGCCTGTACCTATTTGTAAAATCGGCTAGCTTCTTTTCTATGGTGGGATTGACACCCCTGTATACATCCGCTCAATGGCATCCCTTTACCGGTATGATGGATACCGTTGGGGATTTTGGTGCTTTAAGCTTATTTTGGGGGACCTGTTATATCATGCTTTTAAGCTTGGTCATCGGTGGCCCTAGCGCCCTTATTATTGCAATCTATTTGACTTTCTATGTGTCCCAAAAAAGGCGAAAATACCTCAGTGCTATTTTAGAAATTGCCGCAGGCATTCCGTCGATCGTCTATGGTTTTTTGGCTTTAATATTTGTGTCGCCGACGGTCCAAGATATAGGGTATATCCTAGGTTTAGCGGTCAGTGCTGAAAATGCCCTTGGGATTGCCCTCACCATTAGTTTGATGATCTGCCCCTACATTGCAGCAATGATAACAGAGGTTCTTATGGCCTTGCCAAGGACCTTAAAAGAAGGGGCCGTTGCTTTGGGGTCAACGGATTATGAGACGATTATGAAGGTGATTTTACCGGCAGCCTTTCCCGGCATTTTTTCGGCCTTATTGTTGGGGATATCCCGAGCGATTGGAGAAACAATGATTGTTGTGATGGCCGCCGGGATGGTTGCAAATTTTACCTTAAACCCCTTACAGTCCTTGACCACAGTCACGGTTCAAATTGTCAATCTTTTAACCGGGGATCAAGACTTTACAAAGCCGGCAACGGCGTCTGCTTTTGCTTTGGGGTTTTCTTTGTTTTGTATGACATACTTTTTTAATTACATGTCCTTAAAAGTTGTGAATCACTACAAAAATAAATTCAATCTAAGGTAATCGGATGAATAGGCTTGGAAAGCGGCATAAAAAAAACACTTTTTTTCGTATAGGGTGCCAGTGCGTTTGTTTGGCCTTTGTTGTGCTTTTCACCGGAATTTTTTTAGGGATTTACCTCCAGGGAAAGAATGCATTCTGGCAGTACCGTATTCATTTAACATTGCCGAATGTATCGGCATTGGAAACGTTGCATACCCTTCCTTCCCCCCAAAAGCGGGTCTTTATAAAATCTTTGTTAGGAATCAAAAACCAGGATGTGTACAGTCCGTTTCCCGATCAGTTTTATCTTGACCTGATCCCGGATCAAGATCTTTTTTATATCGGACTTCAAATTCGAAAAAAAAAGCTTACGTCGTTGGCCCTTCCTGTATCAAAAGTGGCGAGACAAGTTTTATACCATCAGATGCCGACATCAAAATCTTTTCAGCAGTTTATGCATCAGCTTATTGAGGATAAGATTATTTCGAGATATTGGAACTGGCGGTTTCTATTTGGTAATGATTCCCATGATGCCAGGTATGCAGGGCTTTGGGGAGCGATTGTGGGGACCGTATTCACCCTTGTTGTGACCTGTATTGGGGTCATTCCTCTGGGTGTGGGGGCGGCCATTTACCTAGAGGAACTGGCGCCTCAGAATCGATGGTACAATTTTTTTGATGTGAACATTAATAACCTTGCGTCCGTGCCTTCGGTTATTTTTGGTATTGTGGGATTGGCAGTGTTTATTAACTTTTTTTCGCTTCCTCGGTCCTCGGCACTGGTTGCGGGGTTAACCCTGTGCATTATGACCTTGCCACAGATTATCGTAGCCAGCCGAGAGGCTTTTCGAGGTGTACCCAAAATGATCCGGGAGGGGGCTCTTGGAATTGGCGCCTCCCCAGTTCAAATTACCTTCCACCATGTCTTGCCAGCTGCATTGCCTGCGTTAACAACGGGGATACTTTTGGGGATTGTTCGCGCTATTGGGGAAAGTGCTCCCCTTTTGATGTTGGGTCTAGTGGTGTTCGTCATTGAAGCTCCTCAAAGTTTTAGTGATCCGACGACAGTTTTACCTATGCAGATCTATAATTGGGCCCGCCAACCGGAATATGGCTTTATTGAAAGGGCGGCAGCTGCTATTTTAGTCTTGCTTCTTATTTTATTCTTGCTAAGCGCAATGGCCATTTGGTTAAGGGAAAAAAGCCGGACAAAACATGGAAAATTTTAAAATTTGCTCCCAAAAGCTTAATTTATTTTATGGACCGAAACAGGTTCTGTTTGACATTAACTTGAAGATGGTCAAAAAAACTGTTACAGCGCTTATCGGTCCTTCGGGATGCGGGAAAAGTAGTTTTTTGCGGTGTATCAATCGTATGAATGATTTGATAGAAAACGTAAAAATCTACGGTCACGTCTTTATCGATGATTGTGACATCTATGCCCGTGCGGTGGACCCGGTGCGGTTACGGTCCCGGGTGGGGATGGTGTTCCAAAAGCCGAATCCTTTCCCAAGATCTATTTATGATAATGTCGCTTATGGACCGAAAATCCATGGATTAGCAAGACATAAAAAAGAACTCGATGCGATTGTGGAAAAGGCTTTGACGAAAGCGGCATTATGGGATGAAGTCAAGGACCGATTGCAGAGTCCGGGGACAGGACTTTCGGGGGGGCAGCAACAACGCCTATGTATTGCGCGCACCATCGCTATAAACCCTGAGGTCATTTTAATGGACGAACCGTGTTCGGCCTTGGATCCGATTGCCACGGCTAGGGTCGAAGAGTTAATCGATGAATTGCGGCAGAAATATACAATTATTATTGTGACCCATAGCCTATCCCAAGCGGCGCGTATTTCCCAAAAAACTGCTTTTTTTCACCTTGGTCAGGTCATCGAGGTCGGTCCCACAGAAGACATTTTCACAAACCCAAAGGAAGGCAAAACTCAGGAATACCTTACAGGTAAATATGGTTAGGAAGAAAGCATGTTAGGACAACATATTGTCAAATCTTATGATAAAGATTTAAAATTTTTAAATGATAAAATTATCTTTATGGGAGAACAAGTTTTTGCCCAGATAGAAAGTGTGTTCAAGGCGGTGAAAGAAAGAGATCATGACCTTGCGCAGAAAGTGATCGATCAAGACCCTATTATTAATGCGCTTGAACATGAAATTGATAATTATGCCGTACGAATTTTAGCCTTAAGACATCCTGTTGCCGAGGACTTAAGGGCTGTCATTTCGGCGTTGAAGATCTCGACCCATCTTGAACGTATTGCGGACTATGCCCGCAACGTGGCAAAAAAATCCCTTGCCCTTGAAAAGGAATCGGTGAATACGGTTCCCACTGGCCCGCTTCAGCGTATGACCAAAACAGTTCTTCAAATGTTAACCCGGTCTTTAAAAGCTTATGTTGATCGGGATCCCGTTCTTGCGCGGGAAATCTGGTACCAGGATGAAGACGTGGATGGAATGTACGTCAGTTATGTACGTGAGTTGTTAACCTATATGATGGAAAATCCCAAAATGATCTCTGCCTGCATTCACTGGTTGTTCATTGCAAAGAACCTCGAACGGGCAGGGGATCATATGACAAACATTTCTGAGGTTATTATTTACCTGATTTCGGGCGAAATTTTTCAGGAAACAAAAGAATGTCCCTAAGGGATTTGCCAAACATTCTTGTAATGGCCTGGCCATTTGTAAGGGGCCACGACGAACACATCAAACCGCATTCTTGAATACCGCGCCTGCTTCATAAACCGAAGAGCCGCTTTCTGAATCCGCTTTTTTTGGGGGGATGTGATAGACGATTTTGCCTTATCTAACGTCGAACGCCACTTGACCTCTACAAAGATAATTTGATTCTTGTGTTGCGCAATAACGTCAATTTCGCCAAAAGGCGTTTTATAACGTGTTTCGAGAATACGGTATCCGTGGAGGCGTAAATACAAGACACATAGTTTCTCTGCGAATCGACCTTTTTGATAGGTTTTCCGATCTGTCGCCATCATTTCATCTTTGGGGACTCGGTATACATTCACAGGTGACCCCACTCCTCGAATTGAGATGTTTTAGGCCCTTTTTTCTCCTGCCTAGGCCTTTCAAGAACAAGCAAGAGTTTTTTTTGCCACTGGCGTTTGTACCAACGGTTTGAAGGGAATTTGCCTTCAAACCACCAAGGGGCCGGTATCGCGTACATGAATTTTCGATATTTACCATCTTTACAAAACCAATCGCCTCTTTGCAATAGCGTCCGGGTAGGCGTTCAGGAGCTTAATGCGTAGATCATTGTCGGTGTGGTCAAAGATGATATCGAGTGTGCCTATTTTAGTAAACTTGCCAAGAAACGTATCAATCAGCTCTTTGGCTTTACTGAAACCAAAGGGGCTTTTTGCCGAAACATTTAATACATAAAGGTGTTTTGGCAAAACGTCGATCAGTTCTTTTAGGAATCCCACTGTTTTATTATCAACCTTCAGACCACCGAGCCTTAAAAGACTGTCGAGGCTTCGCACCTTTTGCACGAAACGATTTTGATCATCGGAACTCAGCCCAGTTTGCATGTGAATCCAACGAATGGCTTTAAACTTATCTAAGACGTCTAGTATTTTCTCATCTGAACCGATGAAATCTATACGGTGAAGTTTTTTGAATGCCAAATTGACGAGGTCCTCCTTATTTGTATCCAGGGCCCAATGAAGAATAGTCTTATTATTATAAATATCAGAATCTATAGCTTTATAAAAAAAGTGGATACAGTTGCTGAGTATCCCGAAAAGCTGATCATCATTGAGTGTCCAATTGCTTTCTCTATCAATGCTTTCCATAATTATGTCTAAAAGTGCATTGTCGGTATGCCCATCGTTTAAGCTCGCTATCTTGGAAATGAGTCTATGGGAAAAACCCTCGAGCTCATATAATGAATTCTGGTATATATACCGTATTACGTTGGTTTTTGACTCCGCAGAATCAAGGTCCATTTTCCACAGTATGTCCAAGGCCTTTTCCGGGGAGAGTCCGTTCAACAAGGATTCGATTTTCTTCTTTCCAAAAATGTAAGGGCGGAAAGCCGGGGTAATCAGATCTGGATCAATGTCTTCGCGCCAATCCGATGTGTTTCTATCTGAATAGTTAACTTGAGAGTGTATAGCTGAATTATATAATGTGATTATCTTTTTATTATTTATGGTAAATGCAATATCTACAAAAGAGTCCTTCAAATCATTGTCCCACTTACCGTCCTGTTCTAAAGAACATTTTACTGTTTTCCCTTCTTGAGATAGAATTTTTGATAAGGCTTCTTCAAGGATTCTCAGGTCGGGCTTTTCCATGGACAGTTGACGGCTGATGCTTTCGTCCTGGGTGCCCATAAGGTGGTCAATCACACGGATAAAGTTAACGACCCCAGTGTTCAACTCATAGAGACGGGTTTTCCTTTCTTTTTGGTATTGTTTTTCTTTGACGTCCTTTGGTTTGCAGTAGTTGACCTTCGGGATTTCCGCAACCGCTGTCCCCCATCGATCATGAGCCTTTTGGGTAAATTGCTTTTGAATGGTATCAAACTCCTTATAAAAACTTTGTAAAAAGCTGTCTTCCTTGAGGGAGGACGTATCAAACCCCTCTTCACCATTGACATAGAAAAGGACATTGAAGACATTTCTCAAAGCCGTTTCGACGCAATCAGAAAAACTGGCTCCGGCTAAGGAGGTCTTGGTTTTGGGATTAAAATAAGCCGATCTATAATTTAACAGCTTTGGCCATTTACTTTCATAAATTTGATACCCTTGGCTTAAAAGAGAGCAGATCTCATCCGCTTCAGAATAGGTTTCACGGGACTCTTCCCGTTTATTCAGGAGTCTTGATTTAAGGCTATCATAGTCCTCAGATGTATATGTATTCTGGAGGTCTGAAGGCGTAAGAGAGCAATCATTCGGTAGTAAAGCTTGGTAAAAGTCGATGATGTCCTGATTTGAAGAGGCGCGATACCAAAAAAATGCAGCTACAGATCGTTCAATAATCTGTGGGGGATACATGGTATCCTTGTGATCATTTTTTAAAGCCTGCATCAGACTTTGGGCAAAAGAGAGGGATTTGTATTCTTTCGATTTTTTTAAAAAATGCAAGGACTCGAGTACATCTTGATTCCCTGATTCAACATTTGATTTTCCAGTCTCTAGTTCTTGAATAATTTGTTGATACTTTTTAAGTTTTTTTTCCAGCTTGGTTGCTTGATTTGCAAGGGTGGATTTATGATTTTTTTTATTTTTCGATGTGACCTTTCCGCTTTCTATATCTTTCGTTAGCTCCTTGAGTGTCTTAGACACACGCTCAAGCGTTTTCCGAGTTTTATTTTCCAGTATTCTTTTGTCCTTCAATTTATCCTCTAAGGACTTTAACTCTTTGTGACGTTCTTTTGCTCCAAGATACACGTCAAATTCTTTGTAATCTGTAGGAAATTTTTGAAAAATAGGTATATGTAAAGTGTTTATGAATACTTTTGCTAATTTTGAAAACCAGTGGGGGTCGTTAAGGTCTATATCTAATGATTTACAGTCTATTTGCCCTTTTAAATGTTGAGCAAAATGGAATTTGAAATCAAATTCATTAAATTTTCTGATGTGGTCATTGGATTTTTTCTCCCAGTGTGCGCCCGGCAATAAAAGGTTAAACACCTTCTTTTCAAAATCCTGCTGATCCTTTTCGGTCTTGGGGCTGTGTTTGAAGTCGATAATGGCTTTTAACATATGGCCCATATCGTCTGCCTTCAGAGAGCTTAAGGGGTCCGATACAGCTTGGTTGGCAACCAAAAAAACCCCATTCGGCGAGGGGTAAAGGCACCTGATCACAGATTCGACGTGATCCTGAGCGCATGTATAAGCATCAATATATGACTGAAGACTTTGCGTGTGGGTCCGGTATTCAGGGTCCCATGTTTTTTGCCCCCCGAAAAAACGTACATTTTCAACCATGAGTCGTTCGGTAAACCGGTGGGAGGGAAGCAAATAATTAGAATTTTGAGGAAGATGGCTTTTTATTTTCGCATCAACCCCCTGATAAAATTCGTGGTTGGATGCCGACAGCGATAGCATGAAACAACAAAGATAGATTAAAAACATTTACAATCACAATATTAAATTTATTCTATGTATAGACTCTCCCTTTATGTCTGTCAATATTAATCTTTTTTAAGCAGCGAATTATTGAACGGCCGATCCTAAGGTTTTCCTTCGGCCCGAAAGTGATCATAACGGGGTATGACCGGTAGATTCGAGAACAAAGCGCAACGCCCGTATAGGGCAGCGACATGATTGTCTTGCTACAGCTTTGTTGTGTCTGTTTTGCTTTTAAATTGATCCTGTGGGGCTCAAGAGATTATTCTCCCTGCGAAAAAACGACGACCATCGTCAGGTAGGGAATGATTCTACAGGGGGATAAGGGTGCAAAGCGCTTCCAAGGGGATGGTCATTTCAAAGATTTCCTTGTCAGCCTTTGCACAACTTTTTACAATGATTGACGTCTGGATGTTGTGATTTCACCGTTTTCATTGACTATAACGGGGATGGAAAATCGAGTGACAAATTGCACACGGTTTTCTGAAGGTTGGCTAAAATCGGGGACCTCTCGAACTTCGAGCCGATACGCATCTTCCCCCGTTTCATAGTTCTGGCTATCCCCTGTAAGCATTAATCGAATTAATTGGGGTTGATTCGGCTGAATTGTTGTCCTGGGCGGGGACAGTATAAATTCATCGGTTTTTACATATGTCGTTTTTCCATCGACGACTTGTTTTTTCAAAATCTGGAACTGAAAAGTCGTGCTTGTTTTATTCCTGTTTATGATATTGAGCGAGGATAATTTCTGGTTTTTTTGAAACTTCAGTTTTACAGGTGAAAAGGTAAACCCTGCTTTCGCCAAGGGGATTCCCCCTGTAAAAAGAAGGAGGTTAAGGCTTATAACTTTGATTATTGACTTCATTTTATTATTCCTTCTTATTAGAAAGTCACAGTTACGTTGACTGTATCTTGGTAATTACCGACGGGGGACGTTTGATCGGCGTCAATTCTTCCATGGACTGGGTGATTTTGAGTCTCACCATTTCCTGTGTCACTGATTGTGTCTGTACCTTCGGTCTCTCCCCAAGAATTTTCAAAACCAGAATCGGAAAATAAAGCATAATTTAAAGTATTCGCACCATCTTCCATATGGCGGTTTGCGACATCACCTGAACTTCCACCGTCGAGGGCGATGGCATACTCGGTTCCATTTGTGCATTGAACATCAATGCTGCCTTGGGCCGTCACTTCCTCGAATGAATAATCACCAAAACTTACACTACTTGTGCTTACATTGCACGCTGCGACAACTTCAGCCGTCACGTCCAATTCAGCTGTTTCTGAGGATGAGGCTTGAAGGTATGAGGGGGATAGAAGCAGGCTGCCAACTCCCCCAATTGTGAAAAGCTTTTTAATGATCATTTTCTCCCTCTCTTTACAATCTATTATTTGTATTCTACAACACACCCAAAAAATATCAACAAATACTTAACAAATGATTACCTGCGTAGAATATTACATTGAATTGAAGACGTTTCCTGTTTCATGAACAGGAAGGATAAGAAATAAGGGGGCGGTTTCAACTTTGTGAGAACAAATACAGTGCCAATG
>SL_7KL_010_BRINEDRAFT_10000336_pt1 | contig 22118 bp, 21 predicted proteins | sample SodLak_010_BRINE_FD_10663 | JGI IMG/M metagenome (IMG submission 10663)
GCCGAGTCACCGAAGCTGGCGTTGTTGGTGAGGGTGAAGATGATCTCCGCGGGCACCTCCCCCGCGAGCACGTTGCTGCGGACCACGTCGGCGAACACCGTCTCGAAGCAGATGACCACGGCCCCGGTCACCCCGTCGACCACCTCCATCCACTGCGGTGCGGAGCCGGGCTGCGCGTCGCGGGGGATCTGCTCCAGGGGTGGGAACCACTCCAGCCAGCGGCGCAGGGGGATGAACTCGCCGAAGGGCACCAACCGCCGCTTGATGTAGCGGTCACGCTCCTCGAAGCCATCCTCGAGCAGCAGCGCACCGATCAGGCGCTGGGTCGTCGGGTCCGGCCCGTCGAGGCTGGCGCCGGTCAGCAGGCGGCCGCTGCCCGCAGCCGCCTCACCGGCGAGCTCGCCCAGGGGCGCTCCGCGTGCGGTGTAGGGGTCGCGGTCGACGCTGGACTCCGGCCACACCGTCACATCCGGTGCGCCGTCGGCGGCGATCTCCGCGAGGGTCCGCTCGGTGAGGGCCGTGGTGATGCGCAGCGGCGGGTCGGGGTCGGGCTGCTCCGCCTCCCAGTGCCGGACATCGTTGCCCTGCACGGCGAGCACGTCGACCTCGCCGGTGGTGGGCGGTGGCTCCACCGTCAGCAGCACGGAGGCGAGCAGCCCGCCCACCAGCATCGCCAGCGGTGCGCGGGTGCGCCGGTCCAGGTCGCGCTCCAGCTGTCCCTCCCCGCGGTCGCGGAACGCGGTGAACGCCATACGTAGGGCGACCGCGACGGACACGCTGATCAGCACCACCAGGAAGGTGATCGCCCGGCCGCCCAGCAGTCGTGCGGCGTCCAGCACCCAGGACCCGTTGACGTGGGCGTAGGCGATGGCCCCCCACTCGAAGCCGTTGAGGGGCCAGATCGCGCGCCAGGCGTCCATCCCCGTCCACAGCGCGGCGGCCACCAGCGGCAGGCTCCACCACGCCAGCACGCGGCCGAGCAGCAGCGCGAGCAGCCCCATCCACACCGCCTGCACCCCGACCAGCAGTCCCCAGCCCACCACACCGGCCGGCAGCAGCAGCCAGCTGAGCATCGGCGCGAAGGTGGACAGGCCCGCTACGACACCCAGCCGGAAGGTGCGCGGGCGGCGTTGCTGGGCAGCCGCGTCAGCGGTCTCGGACCACAACGCCGTCACCAGCAGGGCAGGTGCGACGAAGGTCAGGGGCCACCAGCCCAGCGGTGGGTGGGAGGCGAGCAGGGCCAGACCCGCACCCGCAGCCAGCAACGGAGCCAGGGCGGCGCGCGCTGCGCTCACGCGCAGTCGAGGCAGAGCAGCGCGTCAGCATCGGCCAACTGGGTCTCGCGCTTGGCCATGAAGCAGCCACGGCACACGAACTCGCCGTCCCGGAGCCCTTCGATCTCCTCCTCGGCCTCCTCATCGACCACGGGCACCGGCGCGTCGTCGTCGAACTCCGCGTCCGGTGGGACCACGGTGACGCCCGGTTCCTCCTCGTCGTCGTCGGCGTCGTCCCCCGCGGCGAGCTCATCGAGGCCCTGCTCGGCGTCCTGGTCCGCCTCGTCGGTGTCCTCGTCGTCGAGGTCCTCCTCGAGCTCCTCCTCGAGGTCGCTCTCGGGGTCCTCATCCTCCTCGAAGGGGTCGACGTCGTCGTCGACAGGCACATCCCCCTCGAGTTCCGTGTCCTCGGGATCGATCGATCCCGACAGCCCACCCGTCGCACGTGCGCTCACGACCGCTCCTGCTCGCCGGGGTGCCGGTGTGCACCGCCGGGCGCGGTTCGTACCAGGCTGCAGCGGTGGGATGCAACCGGGGCGCGACGCCGCTGGCTCAGCCCCGCCGTGCCGGCGGCAGCGGTGCCTGGCCGTGGGCGACGCGTCCCTGGACCAGGGTGAGCACGCAGCGGTGGCCCCGGGGGTCGGCTGCGCTGTAGGGATCGCCCTCGAAGGCGACCAGGTCAGCCCGCATCCCCGCGCGCACCGTGCCCGCGTACCGCTCCTGTCGGGCGGCGCTGCGTCCCCCCAGGGTGGACATGGAGATCGCCTCCATCCGCCCCACGGCGTGGGTGGGCTCGGCATGGTGCTCAGCGGCGTGCACGGTCTCCCAGGGGTCCATCGTGGTGACCGTGGCGTCGGAACCGAAGGCGATCCCGATGCCACGGTCGGCCATCGCGCGGAAGGCGTTGACCCACCGCACGCGCTCGGGTCCGAGCCGGGCGGTGTACATCCCGTCGACCCCGCCCCAGCGCGCCTGGGTGTTGGGTTGGGCGGACACCAGCAGGCCGAGCTCCGCGACGTCGTCGAGCAGGTGCGGGGTCACCACCTCGGCGTGTTCGATGCGGTGACGGCCACGGGAGATGGCGTCCTCGTCGCCGGTGACGGCCAGCTCCTGCTGCACGGTCCGCCAGCAGCGCACCACCTGGCTGAGCGCGGCGTCCCCGACGGCGTGGACACCGGTCTGCAGACCGGCCCGGGTGGCGTCCAGGAACCACCGGGTCAGCGTCTCGTCGTCGTACTCCAGGTGTCCCCGGATGCTGGGCTCGTCGCTGTAGGGCTCGTGCAGCGCGGCGGTGTGGGCGCCCAGCGAGCCGTCCAGCAGCAGGTCGCCCCCGACGTGGCGCAGGTCCCGCTCCAGGGGCACGTCGAGCTCCATGGAGCTCCAGTAGGGCAGGACCTCGATGGGCCAGCTGCCCTCCAGCCAGGCGTCGAAGTCCGCCAGCCCCATCACGTCGGGTCCGCCCATCTCGTGCACGGACGCCACGCCCAGGGCGGCCGCCTGGGCGGCGACGGTCTCGCGCGCGGCGGTCAGCTCGGCCTCGCTCATCGACGCCACCGCCCACCGGCGCAGGATGTGGTTGGCCTCGCGCCGGATCACGCCGGTGGGTCGCCCGTCGACGAGTTCGATGCCCTCGGCACGGGCCAGCGGCGCGGCGGCCAGGGTGCTGCGGTCGATCAGGCCGGCGTGCCCGTCCACCCGGGACAGGTACACCGCCTGCCCCGCCGCAGCCTGGGCCAGCTCGTCGGGGCCGGGCAGGCGGTCCGGGAAACGGTGCGGGTCCAGCCCGTGTCCCCAGATGACCCGGCCGGTGTGCTGACCGGCGTAGGTGGACACCGCCCGCAGCAGCTCCGCGCTGGAGGTCACCCCGGTCAGGTCCAGGCCCCTGAGGCTCAGGCCGGTCATCGTCAGGTGCGCGTGGGAGTCGACGAAGGCCGGCCCCAGGACGCACCCGTCGAGGTCGACGCGTGACTGGTGGGGCGGGGCGTGTGCGAGGTCGTCCCCCACCCACACCACCCGGCTGCCGCGCACCACCACGGCCCGCGCGACGGTCCGTCCGCGCCCGAGCGTCACGACCCGGTCGGCGGTGATCAGGGTGCCCCGTGGCGTCGCCGGGACCGGACGTGCGGCGGCCGGTGCCGTACCGGCGGTGGTGACGGGGGCGCCGGCGCCGGCCCCGACCGTGGCAGCCGGCACGCTCGTCGCGGCCCCGCCGATCTGCGGGACCACGGGCGCTGCGGTGGCCCCGGGACCCCCGGAGCGGGTCAGGCTCGTGGCCGGGGGCCGCCCGGCTGTGCCACCCGGTCCTGCGGCGTCCGCACCGACACCCACGTCGCACTCCACCTCGTCGACTGCCCCCGTGGGGTTCGTCTCGCCCAAGGGAGGACGGGAGGGGTCTACCACGTCCGTCGGAGGAACTCCACCACCGTCCGCTCACACCGTGGCGGAGACCCCTGCGCTCAGCACCACCAGGAGGAAGCTCGCAGCGAACAACGCCAGGGCGGTCAGGGTCCGGCGGCGGGCGACGGGGACGTAGCGGTACTCGTCCACCATCGCCTGCACGGCGGTGACGAAGGCGGCCAGCACGCAGCTCGCGGCGCTACTGACCAACAGGACCGCCAGTCCCCCGGCACCGCCGACACCCGCCGGTACGAGCACCGCGATGGTCACCACCCCGAGGACGGGACCGGCCAGGGCCACCCGCCGGCTGACCCGCAGCCGTCGACGGTCGTGGTCGGTGACGATCCGCCGGTCCGGCGGTGGACCCGGGGGGCGACCCCCGCTGCGCGGCGTCGGGCGGTCGCTCACCGGCTGCCGTCCAGCAGGTGGCGGGCGATCACCACCCGCTGGATCTGGTTGGTGCCCTCAAGGATCTGCAGGACCTTGGCCTCGCGCAGGTACCGCTCCGCAGCCAGCGCACGGGTGTAGCCCACACCGCCGAGGACCTGCACGGCGTCGGAGGTGGTCTGCATCGCCGCGTCGGTGGCGGCCAGCTTGCTCATGGCCGCGGCCTTCGAGATGGCAGCCGCGTCGGGGTGGCCGTCGAGCCGCGGCGCTCGTGCGCCCGCGGCCGCAGCCCGGTCGCGGAGCCCCGCGGCCGCCAGGGTGAGCTGCCGAGCGGACTCGGTCCGGGTGGCCATGTCCGCCAGCAGGAACCCGACGCCCTGGAAGTCGCCGATGGACCGGCCGAACTGCCGCCGGGTCCCGGCGTAGTCGCGGGCGAGATCGAGGGCGGCCTGGGCGAGGCCCACCGCGCACGCGGCGATGCCGAGCCGACCACCGTCGAGGGCCGCCATCGCGATGGCGAACCCGCGTCCCTCCACACCGCCCAGCAGGCGGGCGGCGGGGACCGGTGCGTCGTCGAGGTGGAGCTGGGCCGTCGGGGAGGCGGCCAGGCCCATCTTGGCCTCGGGGGGCGCCACCGTCAGNCCGGGCTGGTCGGCGTCGATCACGAAGGCGCTGATGCCGGNNGCACCNNCNTCGCCGGTCCGCGCCATGACCACGTACCGGTCGGCCACGCCGCCGTGGGTGACCCAGGCCTTGGTGCCGGTGAGTCGGTAGGTGTCGCCGTCGCGCCGCGCCCGGGTGGTCAGGGCTGCGGCATCGGAGCCGGCGTCAGGCTCGGACAGGGCGTAGGCACCGAGCAGCCGGCCGCTGACCAGGTCGGTGGCCAGGGCCTCGCGCTGCTCGTCGGTGGCGAAGGTGGTGATCGCCCAGGTGGCGAGGTGGTGGACGCTCATGCCCATCCCGACGGCCAGGGAGGCGCGGGCGAGCTCCTCGAGCACCAGCAGGGTGAGCCGCACCGGGGCGCCGCCACCGCCGAGGTCGGCGGGGAAGGGCAGTCCGGCGAGGCCGAGCCCCGCGAGCTCGTCGAACACCTCGCGGGGGAAGCGTGCCGCCTCCTCATCCGCGCCGGCACGGGGGGCGATGCGCTCACGCGCGACCGACGCCACCATGTCGAGGAGCGCGGCCTCCTCCTCGTCCAGGGACTGCAGCGTCATGCCGGGGTCGTGGGGCGTGACGAGGTCGGCGTCAACGACATCAGGACCCGCCTGGGCTGGTAGCCGAGCGCCTCCAGGAACCGCCGGCCGCCCGCGTTGTCGGCGGCGACGGAGATCTCCACCACCGGCACCCGCGTGTCCTCCGCCCAGGACTGGATGGCGGTGATCAGGGCCTCACCGACGCCCCGTCGTCGTGCCGTCGTCCGGGCGAACACCGGCCCGATGGTGCAGCCCGCTGGCCTGAGCGTCCCGGCGGCGTAGCCGAGCGGTGCGCCGTCGGTGTCGGTGGCCAGCCAGAAGATCCCGCCCTGGGGCAGCGGTGGGTCGGGCAGGGCCTCGGGGTCCTGCTCCTGCTCCGTGCGGTACTCCACGGCGAGGGGCCGGATCTCCTCGATGCGTGCCCGCCGCACCGTGACCGCCGCCGTGTCCGTCGTGTCCTCGCTCACCGTGTGCTCCCTGTCCGCCGATCCCGGGCGCCCGCCCGGGGTGGAACCTGCCCCGACCTGCTCACCCCGCCAGCAGCACCGTCCGCGGCCGGTGGTTGACCCGTTCCGCGCCGTCGTCGGTGACCAGCACGATGTCCTCGATGCGCGCGCCGTACCGCTCGGGGATGTAGATCCCCGGCTCCACGGAGAACGCCATGCCCGCCGCGACCGGCTCCGGGTTGCTGCCGACGATGTAGGGGTGCTCGTGGACGTCCACGCCGATGCCGTGCCCCGTGCGGTGGATGAACCGATCGCCGTAGCCGGCGGCCGCGATCACCTCCCGGGCGGCCGCGTCGATGGCGGCTGCCGGCACCCCGGGGGCGACCGCCGCGACGGCTGCGTCCTGGGCCTGTTCGAGGACGGCGTGCAGTTCCGCGTAGCCCGCGGGGAGGTGTTCCACCGCGTAGTTGCGGGTCATGTCGGAGCAGTAGCCGTCCTTGACCCCGCCGATGTCCACGACCACCGCGTCCCCGGGTGCGAGCACCCGGTCGCTGACGGCGTGGTGCGGGGAGGCGCCGTTGGGCCCCGAACCGACGATGATGAAGGCGACCTCGTCGTGTTCGGCGAGGATCAGCTCGCCGAGGTCGCGTGCGACCTCCGCCTCGCTGCGCCCGGCGCGCAGCAGACCGGGCACCTCCGCGTGCACCCGGTCGATCGCGGCGCCTACGGCACGCAGCGCGTCGAGCTCCGCGGGGTCCTTGCGGATCCGGAGCTCGCGGAGCACCGGCCCACCGGGGTGGAAGCGCGTGTGTGGCAGCGCGTCCTGCAGCGCGAGGGTGAACATGGAGAACAGCCGGTCGGAGACGGCCACCGCACCGGGCGCTGCGGGCCGGCTGAGCGCCTCGGCCACCAGCCCCACGGGGTCCTCCGTCTCCCCCCAGGTGCGGACCTCGACCAGCTGGTCCGCCCCGCTGGCGCGCGCGGCGGGCTCCTCGAGTCCGGGGACCAGCAGCCACGGCTCCCCGGTCGCCGGCACCACCAGCAGCGTGAGGCGCTCCATGGCGTGGGCGTCGTAGCCGATCAGGTACCGCAGGTCCGCCGACGGGCCCACGAGCAGCGCGTCCAGTCCGCGGGCGCGGACCGTCTCTCGGGCGGTGTGCAGGCGTGCGTGCTCCATCGTCGCCTCCTCGGCGGTGATGCTAACGCTCACAGCTTGAAGCGCAGCAGGTGGGCGAGCACGTCGAAGGTGGCCGGTGCGGTCCCCAGGTGCTCGCCGTCGGCCTCCACGTCCACCTCCCGGGTGGTGGTGACCGTGACCTGGCGTGAGCGCCACTCGCGGACGTCCGGGCGGGCCAGGTGCCGGCCGGTGCGCAGCTGGGGCTGGGCGCGGATCACGTCGACGGGGTGGCCGCCCCACGACTGGACGTTCAGGGAGCCGTCGGTGGGCAGGGCCCGGGGCGCGACCTTGAGCCCGCTGCCGAAGAACTGCCCGTTGGCCACGATGACGTTGCACACCGGTTCGCGCGTGGTCCCCCCGTCCACCTCGACGGTGGTGTCGACCCGGCGGAAGCGGGGGACGGCGCCGACGATCGCCGCGGCGTAGCGCGCGTGCCCGACGCGTCGTGGCAGCTGGTTCGCGAGCCGCGCCACGGAGGCCCCGTAGCCCACCTCGGCGACGTTGGCGAACACCCGGACCAGGGGTTGGCCGTCCGGTCCCGTGCAGCGCACGCGCCCCAGATCGATCCGGGTGGTGTCGTCGGTGGCGAGGTGGCGGGCCAGTACCTCGGGGGGACGGTCGAGGCCGAAGGTGCGCACCAGGTCACAGCCGCTCCCGCCGGCCACCACACCCAGGACCGGATCGTCACCGCGTAGGGTGCCCGCCTCCGCGTCCACCATGCCGTTGACCACCTCGTGCACCGTGCCGTCGCCGCCCACCGCGATCAGGTAGCGGCGTCCGTCCTCCACGGCGTCCTGTGCGAGCTGGCTGGCGTGGCCGCGTGCGGCGGTGGCCACCACCTCCGGCTCCACACCGTGGACGCGCAGGCTGTTGATGAGGCGGGCGAGCACGGTGCCGTCCGCCCGGCCCGCTGAGGGGTTGGCGATGACCAGCGGCGCACCGAAGGAGCTCACCTCACGCCTCCACGATGCCGCGTCGCAGGGCCTCGACGGCCTCGTGGGCGCGCGGGCCCACGGGCTCGTGGGCGACGCTGCGCAGCTGCCCGGCCAGATCGGCGACCTGCTTGACCATGCGCACGAAGTCCCCACCGGTGATGTCGAGGGTGCCGAGCGCCGTGTCGAGGTCGGCGCCCGCAGCCCAACGGTAGGCGGGGGCGACGAAGCCCGCGTCCAACTCGCGCAGGGTGGTGCGCAGCCCGGCGGCGCGTTCCTTCGCCCGCAGCTCCTCGGCGAGGTCGAGGATGGCCTCCGTGGCTTCCTCGAGGGCGAAGGTGGGCAGCACCGCGTGGGTGGTGGGCTCGCCACCGCGCGGCTCGTACAGCAGCAGCCCGGCGATGCCGGCCAGCTCCGCCGGTTCCAGGTCGTCGAGCAGGCCCCGGCGCACGGCCTCGGCCACCAGCAGATCCACCTCGCAGTAGATCCCGGCCAGGCGTAGTCCCTCCTCGGTGGGAGCGGGCTGGCCATCGACGTAGCCGAGGTCGGTGAGCACCGCGAGGATGCGGTGGAGCTGGCGGACCAGGGAGCCGGTCGCCCGGGCCACCTCGCTGCGCAGCTGCTCGGCCTCGGTGAGCAGCTCGTCGGCGCGGTGCTGCCAGCGTTCGTGGTCGGTGCGGTCCGGGCAGCGGTGGCAGGGGTGCGCCCGGAGCTCCTCGCGCAGGGCGACCACCTCGTCGCTCGGGCCGGTGCGGACCTGCTGGGCCAGCGGCGGAGCGTCGTCCGGCTCGACCCACGGCGGGTCGAGGGCACGCAGGCGGCCGGCGATGTCCTTGCGGTACTCCTGCTGCCGGGGGTTGCCCCGGCCCGGCAGCCGGATGCGCTCCACGGGTTCGGGCACCCGGTCCAGCTCCCGGGGACCGACCTTGGTCAGGGACCGCTCGTCGGTGACCACCTGCGCGATGGGCGTGCCCTTGCGCGTGAGGTGCACCCCCACCACCGCCACCAGACCACGTCGACCGGCCCAGGGCAGGTGGAGCACGTCGCCGGGTTCGAGGCCGGCGATGCCGTCCCGCAGCGCCCGGTCCACCGCGTCACGGCGCTGTCGGGCCTCCTGCTTCTCCCGCTGCGAGACCTCGCGGCGCAGGGCCCAGTAGGCGGCCCAGTCACCGTGCTCGCAGTGCAGGTGGCGGCTGTAGCCGGCGATGCCCTCCTCGAGCTCGGCGAGCCGTTCGCTCTTGGTGGCCACCCGCGCGTCGGCCTCGAACTGGGCGAAGGAGGCTCCGAGGAGCTCCTCGGCCTGGGGGAGGTCGTGGCGGCGCAGCAGGTTGACCGCCATGTTGTAGGAGGGCTCGAAGGAGCTGCGCAGCGGGTAGGTGCGGGTGCCGACCAGCCCTGCGACGGTGCGGAAGTCCAGATCCCGCTGGTGCAGCACGACGGCGTGACCGATCCGGTCGATCCCCCGGCGCCCCGCGCGACCGGTCAGCTGGGTGTACTCCCCCGGGGTCAGCAGCACGTGGGACTCGCCGTTCCACTTCTCCAGCCGTTCCAGGACCACCGTGCGGGCGGGCATGTTGATGCCCAGCGCCAGGGTCTCCGTCGCGGCCACCACCTTCAGCAGGCCCCGCTGGAACAGCACCTCCACGCACTCCTTGAAGGCCGGGACCATGCCGGCGTGGTGGGCGGCGATGCCGTCCATCGCCCGTGCCCGGAAGGCGTCGAAACCGAGCACCTCGAGGTCGGCGGAGGGCAGGTCGGCGAGCAGGGTGTCGATCAGCGCGGCGATCTCCGTGCGCTCGGCCGCGTTGGTCAGCCGGACCCCGGCGCGCGCGAGCTGCTCCGCGGCGTCCTCGCAGCCCTTGCGGGAGAACACGAACAGGATCGCCGGCAGCCAGCTTCGCGCGGCGAGCTCCTCCACGACCTCCGGGCGACTCGGCCATCTGAGCCGCACCGCAGGGCCCTGGCGACGCCCCTTGTTGGACACCCGGTTGCGCTGGCGGGAGCGGCGTTCCAGCATCACCACATCGGGGTTGGGGACACCTGCCAGCGCCTGGGAGGCCCGCTCACGGTGCTCGCGGGTGGCACCACCCTTGCGGCCCGCCCGGAAGGTGTCGTAGATGCGACCGTTGACGAAGTAGTGGTGGCGTAGCGGTACCGGCCGGGACTCCTCCAGGATCAGCGCGCACCCCTCCCCTGCCCGCCCCGGTCCGGCGCTGGAGCGCACCTGGTCCAGCCAGCTGCCGAACTGCTCGGCGTTGGAGACCGTCGCCGACAGCGAGGCGAGCTGCACCGAGGCCGGCAGCTGCACGATGACCTCCTCCCACACCGCGCCACGGCTGCGGTCGGCGAGGTAGTGGACCTCGTCGAGGACCACGTGGCGCAGCCCGTCGAGGGTGCGTGAGGCCTCGTAGATCATGTTGCGCAGCACCTCGGTGGTCATCACGACCACCGGTGCGTCACCGTTGACCGACCGGTCCCCGGTGAGCAGCCCGACCCGGTCCACCCCGTAGCGCTGCACCAGGTCCCGGTGCTTCTGGTTCGACAGCGCCTTGATCGGGGTGGTGTAGAAGGCCTTGCCGCCCCGCTCCAGGGCGTCGTGGCAGGCGAACTCGCCGACCACGGTCTTGCCCGCCCCCGTCGGCGCAGCCACCAGCACCGATCGCCCCCGCGCCAGGGCGTCGATGGCCTGCTCCTGGAAGGGATCGAGGGGGAAGCCGAGCGTGGCGGCGAACCGCTGCACGCTGCTTCGGGCGTCGTCGGTGAGCTCCACGGTGCCTCGCTGGCCTCAGGGGGACGGGGCGGCGGCGACGAGCCTACGGCCTGGCCCGACGCACCCGGTGCGGCCTCAGCGGCGGCCGTCGAGGAAGTCGCGCAGCCCGGGCAGGGGGCCGACGTCGGTGCGGGTGCCGTCCAGGTCGCTGGTGGAGGCGCGTGCGGCGGCGGTCAGCTGCTCCGAACGCGTCCGCAACCGTCCCACCTCGGTGGTCAGGTCACGACGGTGGAGTTCGTCCTCCACCTCGGCGGCGTGGCCGAGCACCTCGACCGCGTCGCGGGAGAGGGTGACGGCGGCGATCAGCTGGCGTTGCACGGAGCGGGCCGCCGGAGGCACGTCGGCCGCCGACAGGCGTACCACCGCCGCGTCGTAGGCACCGAGCCACTCATCCAGGTGGTCCTCCACCAGGCGGGCATCGCCGTCACGACGCAGGCTGACCAGCGCCTCGCTGACCGCCGCGCGCTCCTCGGTGGAGGAGGTCCAGATCCCGTCGGCGTCCAGCGCCACGGGCAGCACGCTGGCCTCCACCACCTGTCGGGCCTCCGGACCGCTGCCGGGGTCGGTCGCACGACCGAGCAGGAACCCGAGCAGCACAGCGACCACCGCGACGGCGATCAGGGCACCGAGGTTCCAGCGGCGGGCCAGCAGCGCGAGTCGGTCCCGGCGACGGCGACGGCGTGCCTCGCGGTCGACCGCCTCCTGCTCGGGCGGTGGGAGCTCGGCGGCGGTCATCGCGATCGTCGTGCGCGCCGTCGCTCGACCAGGTAGGCGACCAGCACGGAGAGCTCGTAGAACAGCCACATCGGCAGGGAGACCACCAGCAGGGTGACCGCGTCGGTGGTGGGGGTGATCAGCGCCGCCAGGGTGACCATGCCCACCACGGCGTAGGGCCGGGCCTTGCGCAGGCTGGAGGCCCGCAGCACACCGACCAGGATCAGCGCGATCAGCACCACGGGCAGCTCGAACACGATCGCGAAGGCCAGGCACAGCCGCAGGAAGAAGGACAGGTACTCCGAGGCGGAGAGGAACGCCTCGATGCGGGGGCCGCCGAGCACCAGCAGCACCCGCAGCGCCTGGGGGATGATCAGGTAGGCGAACCCGACGCCGACGAGCAGCATCACCTGGCTCATCACCACGAAGGGGAGGGTGAAGCGTCGCTCACGCCGGGTCAGCCCGGGGGTGATGAACCGCCACAGCTGGTAGAAGATGACCGGGCCGCCGAGCAGCAGTCCCACCATCAGCGACGCGCGGATGCGCACGGAGAAGGGCTCGAGCGGGCGCAGGGCGATGAGGTTGCAGGTCTCGCGGTCGGTCTCCAGCACCTGGCAGTAGGGATCGATCAGCAGATCCAGCAGGTACGGGAAGATCGCGTACCCGACCGCGGTACCGATCGCCAGGGCGATGACCGCCCGCAGCAGCCGTGTGCGCAGCTCGCGGAGGTGCTCGGTGAGGGTCATCTCCCCCGCGCGCTGCGGGGGGACGTCCTCGTCCGTCGCCAAGCTGCTCAGCGCCCGGCGTCGGAGTCCGGGTCGGAGGCTCGCGTCGAGCTGTCCTCGCCGTCCCCGCCATCGCCGTCGGCGTCAGCGTCGTCGGTCGCCTTGCGGAACTCCTTCAGCGAGGAGCCGATGGAGCCGGCGAGGTCGGGGAGCCGCTTCGCCCCGAACAGCAGCAGGACGATGACCAGGATGATGACGAGCTCGGTCGCGCCCAGCCTCATGCGGGTACTCCTCCTCGGTGAGGTGGCAGCCTACCAGCGGGTGGGCCCGGCTACCGGTCGGTGCGCAGGGCGTCGACGGAGGCGGAGAGCCGGTCGAGCTCCGCCCGGGTCACGGCCTGATGGTCGCCGATCTCCGCGGCGACGGCGGTGAGTCGCTCCGTGGCCCGGGTCGCCTCGGTGACCGCGCGGGAGACCCGTTGCACCACGACCGCGGTCACCCCGGCGATGGTCAGGACCGTCAGCAGCGCACCGAGCACGATGGCGATGACGGCACCGTTGCTCACGTGGATGTCCTCGACGGGGAGGGCGGGGAGCCTACCGTCACCGCGTGCGCCGGGGTCAGACAGGGGTGCCGCGCAGGAGCTGCTCGAACCAGCCGTCCTCGGCGAGCAGCAGGTGGAGATCGAGCAGGTCGTCGTGGTCGAGGGCCGGGCCGCCGGGCGGGAACTCGGGGTGGGGTGGCAGCTCCGGTTGCGCCTCGGCGATCGGGACCCCGCCGGTGGTCAGCAGCTGCGCGATGCGCTCATCGGCGGGCTTGGCGACCTCGTCCGCGCACGTCGGGCACCGGAAGCGGTACTCGCTGCCGTCGCAGACCAGGCCGTCGTCGGCCCGGACGACGTGGAGCACGACGTCATCGGGTCGGAGATCCACCTCGCCGCAAGCGGGGCAGCTGGCGCGTATCCGGGTCACCTTGCGACCTCCTCGTGGGGTTGCACCCGAGGTGTCGGCGTCGGGCACACGGCCCTGTAGGCCCGGTTTCGAGGAAGGTGCGGACCTGGTGTGCGGTGCACGCTCGGCGCACGCCCGCGGTCGGATCCCTCAAGTCCCACGCTCGGTGGCCGTCAACGCCCGCCGCGGGCCAGGGCGACCACGGTGTCGATCAGCTCCTCCGGTGCGACGACCCGCGCCTCGCCCGCAGCCATCACGACCAGCCGGGCGACCCAGGTGGGTGCGTCGGTGCGCAGGTGCAGCGTGGCCGAGCCGTCGTCGTGCACGACCACCTCGTCGGCGGTCACCGCCTCCTCCACCCACCGTCCCCGGGGGGTGAGCTCGAGGGTGACCTCGAGGTCCCCCTCCCCCGGCACGTACCGCGGCGGGGGCAGGTCAGCCGGTGGTGGGACCTGGCGCGGTTCGTCGGACCGGCGGGTGGCCGCGATCCGGTCGAGGCGGAACACGCGGCGCTGGCCGGCGGCGCGGTCGTGGCCCTGGAGGTACCAGGTGCCGTCCACCACGTGCAGCGCCCACGGGTCCACGTGGCGGGTGGCGGGTTCCACGTCGCTGCGGCCCTGGTACTCCAGGACCACACGCTGCCCCTCGCGGATCGCCTGGCGCAGCAGGGGCAGGGCGGCCACACCGTCGGGCTCCAGGACGTCGGCGGAGCGTTCCGGGATGCCGAGCGCCGCGCGGACCCGGTCCACGGCGCTGCGCAGCGCGGGGAGCTCGTCGCCCAGGGCCTCCGCCACCGCGTCCACGCTCACCACCAGACGCAGGGCCTCCTCGGCGGTGGGGCGCACCGGCCGGCGCAGCTCGTCGGCCATGGTGAGCACGACCCGGTCCTCCACCAGGGTCACCTCGAACAGCGCCCCGCCGCCGAGCCCCGGCAGCCCACAGAAATCGAGGTGGCCGAGGTCGTCACGGATCGTGTCCGGGGACACGCCGAACACCTCGGCAGCCTCCGCGAGGCTGGCGCCGGGGCGCTCGAGGAGCCACGGCACCAGGGTGAGCATCCGCGCGACGTCCTGGGCGGCGCTCATGGGCTCACCGCTCCGGAGGCCTCGTCGGTGGCGTGCTCGGCGGCGTGGTCGGTGGCCGTCGCCCCGTGGGCACCCAGCACCGCCTGGAACCCGGCCTGGACCTGCGCGGCGAGCTCGGCGGGGGCGAGCACCTCGACCGCCCCGGCGAGGCCGAGGATCCAGGCCCGGTCACGGACCGGGTGCAGCTCCTCGAGGAGGAACACCGCGCGGCCGTCCGGGGTGCGCCGTCCGGTATCGCGCCCTCCGCGCAGCTCCACCTGCCAACGAGCCGGTTCCGCCACGGCCAGGCTCACCTCGACACCCGGGTGCGCCGGTCCGGTCACCGAGCCGGCCAGGTCGAGCTCCGCAGGCGGGTCGAAAGCCGCAGCCGGGCCGGTGGCCGTGGGCTCACCGACCATCCGGTCCAGGCGGAAGGCGCGCAGGGCGTCCCGGTCGTGGTCGCGGCCGACGAGGTACCAGGCCGCGCGCCGCTGGACGACGCCGTAGGGGTCCACGGTGCGCTGCCCGGTGCCGCCATCCGCACGGCGGTAGGTGAAAGCCAGCGCACGGCGCTCAAGGACAGCGGCCGCCACGGCGTCCAGCGGGCCGTCGGGCAGCTCCACCCGGGTGTCGGTCCCCACCTCCAGTCGTGCGGGATCCGGGGCCCGCGCCGCCAGCTTCGCCAGCGCCAGCGGTGTGCCCTCCGCCCCCGTCATGCGCACCGCGAGGGCGAGGGCGGCCACCTCCTCGGCGGTCAGATCCACGTCGGGCAGCTCGTAGCTGCGCCGGGCGATCCGGTAGCCGACCTCCTCGCTGTGGGGCAGGGTGACGGTCTCGATGGGCACGCCGAGGTGGCGGAGCTCGTCCTTGTCGCGCTCGAACCGGCGCCGCGTGGAGGCGGCCGAGCCGTCGGTGTAGTAGCCGGTACGCCGGCGCAGCTCCGCCAGGCTGACCGCCCCCGGCGCCTCCAGCAGCGCGATGGTGAGGTTGACCAGGCGCTCGACCTTCTCCGCCACAGCACCTCCTTCGCCACCGTGCAGCCTACTGACGGCGGTCCCCGGCGGTGCCGCTCATCACCAGGCGGGCCACGGCACCCGCCGGGCCACGGCACCCGGCAGGTCACCGCCCAGGCGGGTCACCGCCCCTAGGCTCGGACCATCGAGGACCGGGAGGCCCCATGACCACGCCCGTGGAGGACGACGGCCCACGTCCGGCGGCGGCGCCGGTGGACACCACCACGCTGCGCGAGGCGGTGGGGCAGGTGGTGCCCGAGGGCTACGTCCACGACGCCGTGCAGCACCGGGTCGTGGTGGAGCGCCCGGTAGGTGCGGTGTGGGCCTGGCTGGACGACCCTGCCACCTTCGTGCAGGGGCAGGTGTGGCCCTACGCCGTGGAGTTCCACCACCCACCCGGGACCGCGGCCTTCAGACCCGGGGTCCGCAACGACCACCACGGCCCGGGCCTGCACCTGCCCGCGGTCGTCGGTGCCGTGCACCCGCCCCGCCACCGGGAGCTGATCTACCTCTACGGTGCCTTCGTGGTCAGCCCCCGGCTGCTGCGGCCGCTGCGGCTGGCCTTCGACCTCGAGACCGATCCCGCCGAGCGGCGTACCCGGATCACCGTGACCAGCGAGGCGGTGGTGCGCACGCCCCTGGTGGCCGCCTGGCGGGCGGGCAACACCACCTTCTGGCGCCGGTTCGGGCGGTGGTGCGAGGCGGCTACATCGCCTCGATGAGGCGGTCCACCCGCTCGTCCTCGGCCCGGAAGGGGTCCTTGCACAGGACGGTGCGTTGCGCCTGGTCGTTGAGCTTGAGGTGCACCCAGTCCACGGTGTAGTCGCGCCGTTTGGCCTTGGCCTCGCGGACGAACCGGCCCCGTAGCGCCGCCCGGGTGGTGGCGGGGGGCGTCGTGCGGGCCTGCTCCACCTCGGCCTCGTCAAGGATCTGCTCCACGCGGCCCTGGCGGGTGAGCAGGTGGTACAGCCCCCGCTCGCGGACCACCTCGTGGTAGGCGAGGTCGAGCATCGCGACCCGGGGGTCGGACCAGGCGAGGTCGTGCTTGGCGCGGTAGGCCTCGACCAGTCGGTGCTTGGCGACCCAGTCCAGCCGGCGGGACAGCGACCCCGGGTCCTCCCGGAGCCGTTCGAGCACGTCCTGCCAGTGCGCGACCACGCGGCGGTCCTCGTCGCTGGACTCCGGGTCCGCGGCCACGAACCGCTCCACCCGTTCGAGGTAGACCTGCTGGATCTGCCAGGCGCTCAGCTCCCGGCCGTTGGCCAGGCGCACGGGCCGGGTGCCGGTCAGGTCGTGGCTGATGTCGCGGATCGCGCGGATCGGGTTGTCCATGCTCATCTCGCGCAGGACGGCCTGCCGTTCCAGCATGCGCAGCACCAGGTCGCAGGTGGCCACCTTGAGCCACGTGGTGTACTCGCTCATGTTCGAGTCGCCCACGATCACGTGCAGGCGCCGGAAGCGTTCCGCGTCGGCGTGGGGCTCGTCGCGGGTGTTGATGATCGGCCGGGAGCGGGTGGTGGCGGAGGAGACCCCCTCCCACACGTGCTCGGCGCGCTGGGCGAGGGAGAAGATGGTGCCCCGCGGGGTCTGCAGCACCTTGCCCGCCCCGGCGAAGATCTGCCGGGTGACCAGGAAGGGGATCAGCGCCTCGGCGAGGCGCTGGAACTCGCCCACGCGGGCCACCAGGTAGTTCTCGTGGCAGCCGTAGGAGTTACCGGCGGAGTCGGTGTTGTTCTTGAACAGCGAGATCCGGCCCTCGATGCCCTCCTCCGCGAGCCGCTGCTCGGCTGCCAGCACCAGGGCCTCCACGATCCGCTCCCCCGCCCGGTCGTGGGTGGTGACCTGCAACGGCGAGTCGCACTCCGGGGTGGCGTACTCCGGGTGGGAGCCGACATCGAGGTAGAGCCGTGCCCCGTTCTCCAGGAACACGTTGGAGGAGCGGCCCCAGCTGACCACGCGGCGGAAGAGGTAGCGGGCCACCTCGTCGGGGCTCAGCCGACGCTGTCCGTCCACGGTGCAGGTGACGCCGTACTCGGTCTCGATACCGAAGATGCGGCGTCTCACGCGGCCAGCACCTGGGCCAGCTCCGCGCCGCGCAGCCGGAAGAAGCGTCGGCGTGTCCGCCGGTCGTCCAACCCGGAGACCTCGAGGACCTCCGGCGTCAGCTCGCGCCCGGCGACCGCGGACAGCGCACCCACCGCGACCTGCACGGCGCCGTCGCGGTCGAGGTCGTCGCGGTAGCGCTGCTCGAGCTCGGCGCGCAGGGGCTCGGTCTCCCCACCGATCACCACGAACCGGTGTTCGTCCACGATCGAGCCGTCGTAGAGGATGTGGAACAGCTCGAGGCGGCGTGCCTGGTCGTCGGCCTCATCGGCGTCGGTGCCGTGGGCGCCGACCTGGGCGATCAGCAGCTCCACCTCGAAGGGCTTGGAGTCCCCCATGAAGCTGGCACCGAGCGCCTGGGAGTAGGCGTTGGCCAGGGGCTTGGCCGTGACGTCCTCACGGGCGTACTGGTAGCCCTTGACGTCGGCGAGCCGGATCCCGGCCACGCGCAGGGCCTCGAACTCGTTGTAGCGGCCCACCGCGGCGAAGGCGATCGCGTCGTAGATCTCCGAGGTCTTGTGCAGGGAGGCGGAGGGGTTCTCGCCGGCGAAGATGACCCCGTGGTCGAAGGCCACGGCGACCAGTGCACGGCCGCGGGCGATGCCCTTGCGGGCGTACTCCGCCCGGTCCTTCATCAACTGCTCGGGCGCGACGTAGAAGTTGGCGGCCACGCGGGGCTCCTCGGCGGGTCTGGGTCGGGTGCGGCGGGGTCTGCGGCGAGCTCAGCGGCGGGTCAGCGGCGGCGGTGGGCCAGCACGGCCTCGACGTGGGCTGCCACCTCGTCGTCGGCGAGCTCGCGGTAGCCGTGCATGTCGATCACGGCCACGATCGGGAAGATCCTGCGGATCAGGTCCGGGCCGCCGGTGGCGCTGTCCTCCTCGGCGGCGTCCGCCAGCGCCTCCAACGCCGTGCCCACGGCCTGCTCGATATCGGCGTCAGCGTCCACGAGACGCTTCAGCGTGGCCCGGGCGGCCAGGGACCCGGAGCCCGTGGCGGCCTGGGCGGTGGCCACGTAGCGCCCGCCCACCGGGTCGTACTCGAAGATGCGGGGCTCGTGGGTGCGCGGGTCGACCCCGGCGAACAGGGGCACGATCACCAGCCCCTGCATCGCCATGGGCAGATGCGCGCGCAGGAGCCCGGCGAGCTTGTTCGACTTGCCCTCCAGCGATAGCGGCTCACCCTCCACCTTCTCGTAGTGCTCGAGTTCGGTGGCGAACACCTTCGCGAGCTCCATGGCCGGGCCGGCGACACCGGAGATCGCCACCGCGGAGGTGTCGTCGGCGGGGAACACCTTGCGCATGTCGCCGCGGGAAATCTGGTTGCCCGCCGTGGCCCGGCGGTCACCGGCCACGACCACCCCGTCGCGGGCGACCACCGCGAGCACCGTGGTGCCGTCCACGAGCTGGTGGCGCAGCGCCTCGGGAAGGGCCTGCTCGCCACCGAGGGCGACCGGCAGCGCCTCCGGCGCGAGCTGACGCAGCACCTGGGAGAAGGAGGCGGGTTGCAGATCGAAGGGGGTGGGCAGCGCCGAGGGCAGGGCGTCTGGCGGGATGCGCACGCGGGACCTCCGGTGGGGCCGGCCAGCGTAACGCCCCCGGACACCGGCGGTGCACCAGCGGGGGTTGGCCGCCCGGATCAGCCGTCGTGGGCTTCGACCGGCACGCTGAGCACCGGGCGCTTGGTGCGTCGCAGCACGTCGCGGGCCACCCCGCCGAGCACGGCCTCGGTGACCCGGGAGCGCGGTCGCCACCCGAGCACGATCATCTGGGCATCGATCTCCTCGGCGACGTCGAGGATGGTGTCGGCGGCCTGGGTCCGCAGCCCGTGCCGCAGGTCGGTACGCACCTCCACGCCGCTGTCACGCAGCTTCTCCGCAAGCTCGTCGAGGGCCTCCTGGAGGTCGACGCCTTCGTGGGTGTCCCGCTCGACCTGGGTGAAGGACTCACCGGGTTCGTGGATGTGGAACCACAGCAGGTGCAGCGGCACCCCGCGTGCCCGCGCGGCGATCGCCCCCTCGATCACCGCGCCCTCGCTCTCCTTGGACGCGTTGTAGCCCACCAGGATGCTCATCGGGTGTCCTCCTCACGGCGCTCGACTGCGCCGGGCAGGTGCCCGGACGCAGCCTCGGTCTCATCGGTGTCGGTGGCGTCGTTCGCGTTCGCGGCGGCCTCACGGGCACTACGCCGACGGCGGGCGTCACCGGTGACGCGCTGCCAGCCGTACACCGCGCCGAAGGTGATGAGGCCGAGGGCGTCGTAGAGCGGGTCGGCGCTGATCAGCGCCAGCCCGGAGGCGATCAGCACCGCCCGGATGAGCAGGTTCAGGTGGCGGTCGATGTAGCCGACCACGGCCACCCCGACCGCGCTCATCCCGACCAGGGCGGTGAGCCCGGCGAGTATCCCGCCCAGGATGGTCGTCTCCTGCAGGAGCAGCTCAGGCGAGAACACGAACATGTAGGGCAGCAGGAAGCCGCCGATCGCGATCTTCACCGACTGCACACCGGTCTTCAGCGGGTTGGACTGCGCGATCCCGGAGGCGGCGTAGGAGGCCAGACAGACCGGTGGAGTGATGTCGGCCATGATCCCGTAGTAGTACACGAACAGGTTGGCGGTCAGCAGCGCCACCGCCGTGCGGGGGTCATCGGCGAAGAAGAACAGGGTGATGGCGGGGGCGACCAGGGTCGCGGTGATGACGTAGTTGGCGGTGGTCGGCAGGCCGATGCCGAGCACCAGGCACGCGAACATGGAGAAGACCAGCACCAGGATCGCGCTGTTACCGGCGAGGTTGAGCAGGCCACCGACCAGCTGGAGCCCGACCCCGGTCAGGGTGATGACGCCGGCGACGATGCCGGCCGCGGCGCAGGCCACGATGATCGGCAGCGCGATCCGGGCCGCGTCCACCAGCCCCTCCAGCAACCCGACGGGGCTGAGCTTGTCCTCCAGATCACGCCAGCGGCCGAGCACCGCGAAGAGCAGCTGGACCACGACGTTGATGAGGATGACCGCGTACACCGCGTACAGCGCGGAGAGGATCGGGGAACGCCCTTGGGCCAGCAGGACGAAGATGATGACGATCGGCAGCAGCAGGTAGCCCTTGGTCAGCATCAGGTGGCGGGGCTTGGGCAGTCGCTCCCTGGGCAGCCCCTTGACCCCGACCTTCTTCGACTCGAAGTGGACGACGATGAACTGGGCGGTGAAGAACAGGATCGCCGGGATGATCGCGGCCTGGATGATGGTGGCGTAGGGCAGGCCGGTGATCTCCACCATGATGAAGGCGGCCGCTCCCATGATCGGTGGGGCGAGCTGGCCACCGGTGGAGGAGGCCGCCTCGACGGCGCCGGCGAACTCCCCGCGGTAGCCGGACTTCTTCATCATCGGGATGGTGAAGGCGCCGTTGGACACGGTGTTGGCCACCGAGCTGCCGGTGATCGTGCCGGAGAAGGCGCTGGTCATGACCGCGACCTTGGCGGTCCCGCCCGTCATCCAGCCGGTGAGCCCGAAGGCGAGCTGGGTGAAGAACCGCTCCATGCCCGTGCGTTGCAGCAGCGCGGCGAAGATCATGAAGATGAAGATGAAGGTCGAGGAGACCTGGATCGGGGTCCCGAACACCGCCTCGGTACCGAGGAACATGTTCGCCATGATGCGCTCGACCGCGAACCCGCGGTGGGCGAGGAAGCCGGGCATGGCCTGCCCGAAGTAGGCGAAGATCAGGGCGGCGGAGGCCACCACGGTCAGGGGCGTGCCGATGACGCGCTGGCAGGCGACCAGCACCAGCAGGACCCCGGCGGCGGCCAGACCGACGGTGAAGTCGGTCTCCGCCCCCACCGCGCGACCGATCGCGTTCCAGTTCCAGAACACGTACAGCCCGGTCCCNAGGCTCAGCAGCGCGAGCGAGATGTCGCCCAGGGGGATACCGCCGATCCTGATCGGCAGGTGCCGNGCGGCGATCACCGACGCGAGCACCAGCCCGAAGCCGACCAGCACGAACCACTCGGCGGTGCCGCGGACGTACATCAGNGCGAGCACCGCCACCNCCGTGCCCAGCAGCGCGTAGCTCTTGAGCCGTTCGCGCCCCTCGAACTCCTGCTTGCCGGGGTAGAGGAGGAACACCAGGGCGAGCCCGACGGCGAGGTGGAAGGAGCCCTGCTGCAGCCCGGGGAGACGGCCGAACTGCGCGGTGTAGAGGTGGAAGCTGCTCAGCAGCAGGGCGGTGACGAAGATGATCCACCGCCACGTGGCCCGCATGTCGCTGCGGGTCCCGGGGCTGACGTCGGCGAAGCTGAGATCCTCGAGCTCGGCGATGTCGGCCTCGAGCTCCGCACGCAGCTCCTCGGGGAGGTCGGCGATCTGGCTGCGTGCCTCGTCGAGGGCACCGGAGGAGCTGCGACGGGCCGGCTCGTCAGGTTCCGGTTGGGTTGCTTCCGACCGGGACGGGTCCCTGGACTCGCTCATCTCGCTCCTCCCAGCTCGGCCCTGTGCGGGCGCTCGAACGACGCATCGGTGCTGCGCTGGTCACCTCTCCCCTGTCACCCGCAGCTCGACCGGTCCCCCGGCCCTGGTCAGTTCCAGCAGCCGGAGCTGCTCGCCGTCCCCGAAGGTGAGCGTGTGGTCGACGTCCGCGCCTCCCGTGCGCAGCGTGACCCTCCCGATCGGGTATCCGTGATGGTCGACACGATAGACGCCGTCAACGGTCTCGAAGGTGGTCATCTGCTCGCCGAAGCGTTCCGGGCCGGTCGGCAGGTTCGGTCCCGGCTGGTCGAACTCCATCGATTCCAGCGTCAGGATGTGCTCGTCGTTGACCGAGAACCGCTCGATCACCTCACGGCGGGTGACCGAGTGGGTGTGGGTGAGCACGAGCTCCTCCCCCACGGTGATCGCCCGTGTGGCCAGGAGCTCGCCGGTACTGGGGTCCGCCACCTCCAGCACCGGGCCGTCGCCCGCACCGTCGAGCAGGACGAACACAGCGGTGGCGGC
>SL_7KL_010_BRINEDRAFT_10000337_pt1 | contig 22116 bp, 19 predicted proteins | sample SodLak_010_BRINE_FD_10663 | JGI IMG/M metagenome (IMG submission 10663)
GCGGGCAGGCGCGCCACTGGCCGCGACTGCCGGCGCTGTATCGGATTGATCTTCGCCCAGCTGGGCAGGCTCTTTACAGTGACACGGCGCCCCGGGGAGGGGCGCCGCAGACCGCAACACGGCAGGATACAAAGGGTTAGTTGTTGCGGAAAAAGCTCAGGGTCTGCGGGAATGCAGACGTGTCGAGTGGATTGGTGGCAATGCTGAAGGCGACGGGACGCGTCTCATTCGCCTGGCCTCCTCCCCAGGCGCGACCGATGAACCTGATAATGCGTGGCTCATTCTCGATCCGAGCGGCCACGCGGAAGCGGCAGTCAGACTGCATGTTGGCGGCACCGCGCCAAATGAATTCTTCGAAATCACTATCGACTTCTGCTCGGCAGCGCGCCGCGAAGCGCCCATTGGCCTGGACTGTCATTCGGCAACTGGACAAACTGTCACCGCCAAACCAGATTCCAGCCATGTTCGCATTGGAACACACGGTCTGGGCAAGCGAGGGCAATGCCGTCATTGACAGTGCCACGGACAGGGCCGCACCAAGCATCTTCTTCATGTCGAAAGTCTCCGCTACAAATCTCGTTTCATTTCAGGTCACGGGAATGATTCTGAACAAACGACGCCAGTCAACCCCGGCCATTTTGAGCGTCAGAGCCTTTCTCCCATAACATAATGTGCCGGGGGCGTGACGGGTCTTTCAACTCTTTTGACCCTGGCAAGGGCGCAAAAGGACAATGGTCCAGCAGCACAACGCGGACAGCCCGCACACTGTATGGCAGACCCACGGGTAAACCTGCGGATCACCCGGACAGCATATCCTGAAAGAAAGCGCGCACGCTGCGCGTTGCGGCCTGCACCTTGGGGCTGCGATGCAGGTCGACATGGGTGACCAGCCACAGCGCCGACTGCCAGTCAGAGCGCGGGGGCATCACCTCGACCATTTCGGCCATGCAATCTGCGCGCGGGGCAAAGCCCAGACCCAGCCCTGCGCGAATGGCCGCCATGCGGGTCGCGTGATCATTGCTGCGAAACGCGATGCGGTGGCCCTGGGATTGCAGCCATTGTTCATACGGCGCGCGCGCGGCGCTGCCATCGGCGGCGACAAAGGCATGGGTGCGCAGCGCATCGTCATCCAAGGGTTGCCCGTGGCGGTCCAGATAGGCCGCGCTGGAGAACAGCGCAACTGGCAGGGTGCCCAGAGATTGCACGACATTGTCGGGTTCCTGCGGCTGCGCGCCCGCGCGGATCGCAACATGGGCTTCGGCATATTCCAGCCGCAACACGCGCTCTTCGGTGCGCAGGCAGGGTTCCAGCGCGGGGTGGTTCTCTGTCAGGCTGGCGACCCATGGCAGCAGGACGTCGCTGATTTCGGGAATGGTGGTGATGATCAGCGGCCCGGAAATCCCTTCCTGCATGGCCTTGAGCTGCGCTTCAAGCTGATCGAAGCGCTGCTCGGTATCCTGCGCGACATCGAACAGCGCGCGCCCGGCCTCGGTCGGGGTGTAGCCGCGCGCGTGGCGCTGGAACAGCTTGACGCTGATGCGATCCTCCAGCGCGTCGATATGGCGGATCACGGTGGCATGATGCACCCCCAGCGCGTTTGCCGCGGCGCTGACGGTGCCGTTGCGGGCCACATGCAGGGCGGTGCGGACCTCATCCCAGGGCTCCAGGCTCATGGCTGCGGCTCCGGTTCTGGCATCAGACTGTCATATTCGGCGGCAAGGGCGTGGGGATCACTTGCATCCGGCACGCGCCGTGCCGAGAGGGCCGTGGCCGCGCGCAGCGCGGCCCCACCGGACAGGGTTGGGCAGATCGCGGCAAGGGCTTCCATCTCGGCCATGTCGCCATTGCAATGCAGCACCAGATCGCAGCCAGCCTGCAACGCTGCCTGCCCGCGTTCGGCCACTGACCCGCTCAGCGCCTGCATCGAGATGTCATCGGTCATCAGCACCCCCTCAAAGCCGATCTCTTCGCGGATCAGGCGGATCATGCGCGCTGACGTGGTCGCCGGGGCCAGCGCGTCGAATGCGCGATACAGCAGATGCGCGGTCATGCCCAGTGGCAGGTCGCGCAGGGCGGCAAAGGCTGCGAAATCATGCGCGCGCAATTCGGGATCAGACGCATCGACCACGGGCAGATCCAGATGGCTGTCGCGCAGCGCGCGGCCATGGCCGGGAATGTGCTTGAGCACCGGCAGCACGCCGCCCGCCATCAGCCCGTCCGCCATGGCGCGGGCGCGGGCCACCACATCCGGCAATGTGCTACCATAGCAGCGGTTGCGCAGGATCGGATGAGTCTGCGCCGTGGCGATATCGGCCAGCGGCGCGCAATTCACGTCGATACCGACATCGCGCAGCTCTGCCGCCAGCAGACGCCCGCGCAGATACATGGCGCGCACAGGGTCGCGCGCCTGCGCCCCCTGATCGAGCGCCGGCATCCAGCCGCGCCAATGCGGTGGTCCCATACGCTGCACGCGCCCGCCCTCCTGATCGATCAGGATGGGCATGTCGCGGCCCACAGCGGCGCGCAGATCGGCGGTCAGGGCGCGCAACTGGGCGGGGGACTGGATATTGCGGGCAAACAGGATCGCGCCCCAGGGCTGGGACTGCGCGAAAAACCCGCGCTCTGCCGCGCTCAGCACCGGGCCAGAGCAGCCCAAGATGACAGCGCGCAGGGTTGAGGTCACCGGATCAGGACCGGGATACAGTCGATCTGCTGATCCACCAGCGCCGCGCAGAAGCGCCGCGCGTCGCGTTCATCGCTGAACCCGTGCGCCCGTAAGCGGTAGAACACCGATCCGCCACTATGCGCGGCCTCGATCACGCGGCCCCGGTCATCCAGCAGCGGCGAGAAGCGCCGCGCCAACTGGTCCCATGCCGTGCGCGCCTTCTCGACATCGTCATAGGCGCCAAGCTGCACCAGACGCGTGCCCGGGCCGATGGTCGCGGGATCCACATCGAAACTGCGGTTGCCGGAGATACTGGCCTCGACCGACTCGGCGACCGATGCGACCAGATCATCGCTGTCGCTGCTGGAGGACGAGGAAGATTGCGATGCTGCGGGCGCCGAGGCCCGCGCCTGCGACGCCGCCTCGCCATCGCGCGGCGTCGGGCGCGGCGATTGCGCAACGGCGCGTTGCGTCGGGTCCTTCATGCCCAGCGCGGGGGCGTCACTGCTGGGCGCGGGCGCTTCGGCATCCGTCTCGCGCGGCAAGGCGGCGGGGATGGGCTGCATCTCATCCCCGGCGGTCAATTCGCGCGTATCGGCATGGGGCGACGGGGTGGCCATATCCGCGTCGGACAGCGACAGCGGCGGCGGGGCCAGCGTGATCTGATCGCGCGGGGCCTCTTCGCTCGCACCGGCAAGCCCGTTGACGGCCAGCCCCTGATGCGCGGCCTGTCGCCCGCCCGGATCATCAGGGGCCACGCGCACGGGCCCTTCCAGCGCGCGCACGACCGGCACGCCTGCCACGTCGCGCTGAATCATCTGCCACATCCAGGCCCCTGCCCCGATAATCAACGCCACAGACAGCACCGCCCCGACAGCATGNGCAACATGGCCGACCGCCACTCTGGGCGTGGCCGACGGGCGGGGCTGCGGCGGTGCCGCATGCGGTTGCGCGTAGGTCTGCGGGTGCCCGCCCCCCTGCAAGGCATAGCCCGCATAGGGGTCGAATTCCGGCTCCGGGCTGTAGGGCGTATAGGCCGGGTGCNGGGCATGGGGCGCGTAGGGGTCATGCCTGTAACCCGCCGCCTGCGGTTGCGGTGCCGGATGGCGCGTCGCATGCAAACGCGGTTGCGGTGCGCCATGCACGTGCTGCGGACCGGGTGCCTGGCCCGGTGCGGCGAAATCTGGATAATATCTGTTGCTGCCCATACCTGCCTCACACATATGCCGGGCCCAAAGCCCGCCATTGCTGGTGTTTTCCGTATGGCAAGATGCCTGCCCGACACTGCCTGATCGTTGCGCTTTTGCGCTTATAATATGCGACGGCCCTCTTGCGGGGCCTGCCAGAATGCAGCCTGGCGGGGCTGCGCTGTCAGCGCATTTCCTCGACCGGCGTTACACCCAAGATAGCAAGGCCCGCAGAAATCACAACGCCTGTCGCACGGGCGAGTGCGATTTTTGCCGCAGTTGTTGCGCCATCGCCCTCCTGCACGAAGCGCAACTGCGCCTGATCGTTGCCGCGATTCCACAGCCCGTGGAATTCGGCGGCCAGTTCGGACAGGTAGCCCGCAACGCGATGCGGCTCTTGCGTGCGCGCGGCAAGTTCCACGATGCGCGGCCATTCGGCCAGTTTGCGCATCAGCGCCAGTTCGGCCTCATGGTCCAGCAGCGCCAGATCTGCGCCCGCCAGCGCCGCATCGCTGACATCCACCCCGGCCTCGCGCGCCTTGCGCAGCACCGAATGCACCCGGGCGCTGGCATATTGCACATAAAAGACGGGGTTGTCCTTGGATTGCTCCAGCACGCGGTCGAAATCGAAATCCAGCGTGGCGTCATTCTTGCGCGTCAGCATCACGAAACGGGTGACATCGGCACCCACCTCTTCGACCACATCGCGCAGCGTGACAAAGGTGCCCGCGCGCTTGGACATCTTGAACGGCTCGCCATTGCGATAGAGCTTCACAAGCTGGATCAGCTTGATATCCAGCGGCACGCGCGCATTCGACAGCGCCGCGACGGCGGCCTTCATCCGCTTGACATAGCCGCCATGATCGGCCCCGAAAATATCGATCAGCATGTCATAGCCGCGTTCGATCTTGTCATGGTGATAGGCGATATCGGGCGCGAAATAGGTCCATTTGCCATCCGATTTCCGGATCGGGCGGTCCACATCATCGCCATGCGCGGTAGAGCGGAAGAGCGTCTGCTCGCGCGGTTCCCAATCCTCGGGCGCCTTGCCCTTTGGCGGCTCCAGCACACCCTGATAGATCAGCCCCTGCGCGCCCAGCCGCTCGATCGCGGATTCGATCCGCCCTGTGCCATAGAGCGCCTTTTCGCTGGAATAGACATCCATGCGCACACCCAGCGCGTCCAGATCGGCGCGGATCATTTCCATCATCCGGGTGGTGGCAAAATCGCGGATGGTGTCCAGCCAGAGCGATTCGGGCTGATCCAGAAACCTGTCCCCGAACTCGGCCTTGAGCGCCTCACCCACCTCGATCAGATACTCTCCGGGATAGAGGCCCTCGGCAATCTCGGGCGAGCGCCCATGCGCCTCGCGGTAGCGTTCATAGGCCGAACGCGCCAGCACATCGACCTGCGCGCCACCATCGTTGATGTAGTATTCGCGCGTCACATCATAGCCCGCAAAGGCCAGCAGGTTGCACAGCGCATCACCCACCACGGCCCCGCGCGTATGGCCCACATGCATGGGCCCCGTGGGGTTGGCCGACACGAACTCGACATTCACCCGCAATGCCGCCCCCATATCCGAGCGCCCGAATTCCACGCCCTGCCTCAGCGCCGCGCCGACAATGCCCTGCCAGACGGCAGGGGCAAGCCGCAGGTTCAGAAAGCCCGGCCCCGCCACATCCGCGCTGGCAATGCGCGGGTCGCGCAGCAGGTGGTCGGCCAGCGCCTCGGCAATCTCGCGCGGTTTGCGGCCCGCGGGCTTGGCCAGCACCATGGCGGCATTCGTGGCCATATCCCCATGGGCCGGGTCGCGCGGCGGCTCGACCGCGACAGCGTCCAGCGTCAGCCCTTCGGGCAGGCTGCCATCGCGGGTCATGGCGTCCAGACAGGTGATCACATGCGCACGGATATCGGAAAACAGGTTCATCGCTCGGGCTCCCTTGGCGCCCCTGCCCTACGATGCGCCCGCCGAGGCGTCAATGGGCGGCGACCCGCGCGCCCTTGCAGCCAACAGGCCCTGCGCTATGCTCGCGCCACCATGCAAGGGGGGATAAATGATGCGTTGGGGCATATTGGGCGCGGCCAAGATCGCGCGAGAGATGCTGGCACCGGCCATGCAACTGGCGCGCGACAGCGAATTCGTGGCACTGGCCACGCGCGATCCGGACCGCGCGGCCCCGTTCCGCGCGCTTTCCCCCGGGCTGCAGGTCCATGACAGCTATGATGCGCTTCTGGCCGACCCGCAGGTTGATGCCGTCTATATCCCGCTGCCCAATCACCTGCATGTCGAATGGTCGCGGCGTGCGGCGCAGGCAGGCAAGCATGTGCTTTGTGAAAAACCCATCGCGCTGCAGGCGGCCGAGATCGACAGCCTGATCGCCGCACGCGAGGCCAGCGGCAAACTGATCGCCGAAGCGTTCATGGTCCTGCACCACCCGCAATGGCATCTGGTGCGCGACTTGCTGGCAGACGGCGCCATCGGCACGCTCGAACATGTCGAGGGGCGCTTTACCTATACCAATCGCGACCTGAACAATATCCGCCATCAGGCGGATATGGGCGGGGGGGGGCTGCGCGATGTGGGCGTCTATCCCTGCATCACCGCGCGCTTTGCCACGGGGGCCGAACCCACACGCCTGCGTGCCGATATCCGCCCCCCCTCGGGCGTCGATACCTTCGCCCGCGTCTGGGCGGATTTCGACAGCTTCACCATGTCCTTCTATTGCGGGATGATGCAGCATGCCAGCCAGCATATGCTGTTTCACGGCCAGGATGGCTGGATCGCGCTCTCGGCCCCGTTCAACGCCAATGTCTTCGGGGATTGCCGCGTGGACTGGACCACAAGGGGCGAGCACCGCAGCGCCCAGTTCAACGCCGTCAATCAATACACGCTCATGCTCGAGAATTTCCGCAAAAGCGCGCTCACCGGCGCCCCTTTCGCCTGCCCGCTGGAGGATTCACGCGCCAATCAGGCCATGATCGACGCGATCTTCGCCGCCCCCACCTGAATTCATCTTTGTCCAAATATCCACGGGGTTTCTCAAGGGGCCGTCAGCCCCTTGAGGCAGGGGGTTTGGGGGACAGCCGTCCCCCAAGCCACGCTTACAGACGCACCCCCTCGCGCCCGGCCAGATCGGTAAAGAACTGCCAGGCCACCCGCCCCGACCGGGCCCCGCGCGTGGCCTGCCACTCGATCGCCTCGGCGCGCAGGCGCGCGGGTTCCACCGACAGGCCATAGGCCGCGCAATAGCCCTCGATCATCGCCAGATATTCGTCCTGCCCACAAGGGTGGAACCCCAGCCACAGCCCGAACCGGTCCGACAGCGACACTTTTTCCTCCACCGCCTCGGAGGGGGTGATCGCCGACGAGCGTTCATTCTCGATCATGTCGCGCGGCATCAGATGGCGCCGGTTTGACGTCGCATACAGCACCACATTTTCCGGCCGCCCCTCGACGCCGCCATCCAGCACTGCCTTCAGGCTCTTGTAATGCTGGTCATCATGGCTGAAGGACAGATCGTCGCAAAACAGGATCACCCGCGCCTGCGCACTCGCGCGCAGATGCCCCATCAGCCGCCCGATCGAGGGCAGATCCTCGCGCTGGATCTCGACCAGTGTCAGCCCCGTCTCAGGCGCCTCTTCCAGCACCTGCGCATGCACGGCCTTGACCAGCGAGGATTTGCCCATCCCCCGCGCGCCCCATAGAAGCGCGTTATTCGCGGGCAATCCGCGCGCGAATTGGCGCGTATTGGCCAGAAGCGTGTCGCGCGACCGCTCGATCCCGTGCAAAAGCGACAGCGCCACGCGGTTGACCTGCGCCACAGGCTGCAACCGGTCGGGGCCCGTGTGCCAGACAAAGGCCGCAGCGGCATTCAGATCAGGGGCCGGTTCGGGCGCGGGCGCCAGCCGCTCCAGCGCCTCGGCGATCCGATGCAGGGCGTCGGCGTCACTCATTTCTCGTCTTCCAGCTCATCCTCGAAAATCTCGTCATCCTCATCCAGCAGCCCCTCTCGGCGCAGGCGCTCATTGCGCTGGCGTTCCACGCGCGCCACCAGACGGATCGAGATTTCATAGAGCCCGTAGACCACCACAAACAGGATGATCTGGGTGATCACATCAGGGGGCGTGACCAGTGCTGCCAGTGTCAGAATGCCCACGATGGCCCATTTGCGCCCCGCACGCAGCCCGCGCTCGGAAACCAGCCCCGCCTTGCCCATCAGCGTCAGCAATACAGGCAACTGGAAGCACAGGCCAAAGGCCACGATGAACTTGATCGTCAGGTTCAGATATTCCTGGGCCGAGCCCTGGAACACCACCGAGAGGGGGGCCGCGCCGGGGATGTCGTCGATCACCTCGCCCCCGGTGCCGAATTGCTGGAAGCCAAGGAAGAAATTATAGGCCAGCGGTGTAACGATATAAAAGGCAAACGCTGCGCCCAACAGGAACATGAAGGGCGAGGCGATCAGAAAGGGCAGGAATGCCCCCTTCTCCGATCGGTAGAGGCCTGGCGCCACAAACCGCCACAACTGCGCGGCGATCACCGGAAAGGCCAACATGAACCCGCCCAGCAGCGACACCTTGATCGCGACAAAGAAACCTTCCTGCGGGCTGATGAAGATCAGGTCGCAATCCTGCCCGCGCGAGGCAAGCGCATCGCACAAGGGCGCGGTCAGGAAATTGAAGATGGGCGTTGCGATGGTGAAACAGATCACCATGCCGACCAGAAAGGCCAGCACCGACTTGATCAGCCGCGAGCGCAGCTCGGCCAGATGCTCGACCAGAGGCGCGCCCTTGTCCTCGATATCATCGTCATATTCGTCGGGGCGGTTGGTCGTGCTCATGACGACCCCTTGTCAGCCGCCGTATCGCTGGCAGGTGCTGTGGTCTTGGCCGAGGGTTTACGCTTGGCGGGCGCTTTGGGTTTGGCAGGGGCCTTGGCCTTGGCGGATGCATTGGCTCCGGCGGGCGCTTTGGCTTTTGCGGCGTCTGGGGACTTGGCCGTGGGCGGAGAACCCGCCTTTTCAGCGGCACTCGTGCGGCCCCGCGCGGCGCTGGCGGGCGCTTTTGCGCCGGTCTCTGACGCGGGGGATGCCTTGGCTTTCGCCGCCTTGTGCGTCTCGCGCATCCTGTCCATTTCAGCGGCGACCCGGTCCAGCGCCTCTTCGTCATCGGGGTCAGCATCGGGCGCGTTGCGTGCAGGTTTCCCGGAATTGTCCTCGCGCAGCGGGTCCCAGGATTTCAGCTCATCCATGCCCGCGCCCTTCAGGTCCGTGGCCTTGCGCAGATCGCGCGCCACATCCTTGACGCCGGTCGANTCGGCCGCNTCATCCATCGCGCGCTGAAATTCGCGCGCCATCGCGCGCGCCTTGGCCGTGAATTGCCCCAATGTCCGAAACATCTTCGGCAGATCCTTGGGGCCCACGACGATCAGCGCGACAATGCCGATCACCAGCAGTTCCGTCCAGCCCAGATCAAGCATGACACCCTTTCCGCCCCAGCGCCGCCTTTTGCGGCGCTATCGGCTGCCTTGCGTATAAAAGGCGTCAGNCCTTGTCCTTGCCACCCTCGGCATCACTTTCGGGCGTGACATCGCGGGCGGTCTGGGAACTCTCTTCCTCGGGTTTCTCGATCTCGCTGGTGTCGTCCTTCAGACCCTTCTTGAACGAGGTGATCCCCTTGCCCACTTCGCCCATCAGTCCGGCAACCTTGCCGCGACCGAACAGGACCAGCACGACAATCGCGATCAGAATCAGACCAGCGGGGCCAATATTGTTCAGCATGCCTATCTCCCTTGTGCGCGCCGGCGCGCACCGCTTCACATAGTCCATCTATGGATTATCGCGCGCCAATCAAAGCCCAAATTTCAAAAACGGGACAGAATCACGCGCGATTGCGGGAAGGAAAGGCGTGTCCCGGCCCTCAGCCGCGAGCGGCGAGGCAGGCGGACGGCACGCCCGCGCAGACCTGGTCGCGCCCGGCATTCTTGGCCGCATAGAGCCGTTCATCCGCCTGCGACATCAGCGTCATGACCGAGACGGGTTCGCTGTCGCAGCTTGCCACGCCGATGCTGGCCGACACGCAGATATGCTCGAAACCCTTTATGCGCAGCTCTCTCAGTGCCACACGCAGGCGTTCGGCAATCTCGGTCGCGCCTTCCAGATCGGCGGCCACCAGCACGCCGAATTCTTCGCCGCCCAGACGACCAAAGCGATCCTCGGTGCGCAATTCGCGCCGCACCAGCCGCCCGACCGCGCGCAGCACAGCATCGCCCGCCAAATGGCCATAGGTGTCATTGATCTTCTTGAAATGGTCCAGATCGAACATGATCAGGCTGCAGGCATCCCCGTCGCGGCGATTGCGGGCAACGGCACCCTCCATGTCATCGGCAAAGGCACGGCGGGTCAGCGCGCCGGTCAGAACATCGACATGCGCCTGCGCCCAGAGCGCGTGCTGCTCGACGATCAGCTTGCCAAACCCCTCCAGCAGCGCCTGCGCGCCGGGCTGGAATACAGGTGCGAAGGCGCGCAGCATACCGACACGCTTGCGCCCGTCCACCAGCGGGGCCTCGATGCACGCCATTTCCAGCGCGACCGGCTGGGGGGCATCGCCCTGGAACTGGATCAGAACCTCGGTCGCGCCGGTGGTCTGACGGATCAGCCCGATGATCGTTTCAAGATGTGCAAAGCCACCCGGATCACGCGGCGCGTCGCAACGCGCGGATCGCTGGGGTGCCTTGGATGCACTTTTGGCGATGGGACCGTGATAGCTCATGGGACACTTCCTCGTGTTCGTTCCCATGAAAATAATCAGTTAACTATGATCGGGCCGCGGTCGCATCGGGGCAAAACCAAGACCATTGGCCACTGGACGCCGCGATGTCGCCGTTTTTTGCCAATCGCGCCTTATTCCCGCCACAATCGCACAACCGCCACGCGAGCAACTGCAAGACCCTGAAACCTGCGGTTTTTTCAGCCCTGTTCGCGCAGGGTCGCGAATCGCTCACGCTGGCGATCCGTCCAGAGAACGGTGAGTCGATAGCCCTCTGGGATCTGCGATTCGTCCTCGACCAGAGAGTGTTCGAACAGCCATGCGCGCGCGCGCCCCTCGGCAAAACCAAGGGTCAGTTCGGCCCGGTGGCGGCGGTCATCCAGGAGCGTGCGCATCGCATCGAACAACCCGTCCAGCCCCGCCCCCGTGACGGCAGAGCCGAGATAGACGTCCTCGCGCGCCTCGGCCCGCTGCGCGAGCGCGGCCAGTTGGGGCGCTGGCAGCAGGTCGGATTTGTTCCACAGCTCCACCTGCGGGGTGTCCACGCCCACGCCCAGATCGGACAGGATGTCGCGCACATTGCGCGCCTGTTCCTCGGTCTCTTCATGCGCGATATCGCGCACATGCACGATCAGATCGGCCTCCAGCACCTCTTCCAGCGTGGCGCGAAAGGCCGCGACCAGTTGCGTCGGCAGGTCCGAGATGAAGCCCACAGTGTCCGACAGGATGACATCCTTGCCGCTGGGCAGCCGGACGGCGCGCATGGTCGGGTCAAGCGTGGCGAACAGCATGTCCCTGGCCATCACCTCGGCCCCGGTCAGGCGGTTGAACAGCGTCGATTTGCCCGCATTGGTGTAGCCCACCAGCGCGACAATCGGATAGGGCACCTTGCGCCGGGCCGCGCGGTGCAGTTCGCGCGTGCGCGAGACTTTGGAGAGCTGGCGGCGCAGGCGGACCATCTGGGTGTCGATGGCGCGGCGGTCGGCCTCTATTTGCGTCTCACCCGGCCCGCCGACAAAGCCCAGGCCGCCCCGCTGGCGTTCCAGGTGGGTCCAGGCGCGGACCAGCCGCGTGCGCTGATAGCTCAGCGCGGCCAGTTCCACCTGCAACACGCCCTCGCGCGTGCGGGCGCGGTCGGCAAAGATCTCGAGGATCAGGCCCGTGCGGTCCAGCAATTTCACATCCCAGTCGCGTTCCAGATTGCGCTGCTGGACCGGTGTGACCGGGCCATCGACCAGCACCAGATCGATCTCGGCATCATGGATCGCTTCGGCCAGTTCCGCCAGCTTGCCCTTTCCGAACAGCTTGCCGGCATGGGCCTTGGGCAGGCGGACGACCTGGGATTGCACAACCTCCAGCCCCGGCAGGGCATGGGCCAGCGCGACGGCCTCGGCCAGGGCATTCTCGGCCTCGCGCGGGCTGTGGGATGTGCGGATATCGGGGTGCAGCACCAGCGCGCGGGTCGCGCGCGGCGTATCAGGTGTCACGGCGGTATCGTCAGGGTCGCGGGCGATCAGCTATCACCCTCATAGAGCGAAATCGGCTGGCCCGGCATGATCGTCGATATGGCGTGCTTGTAGACAAGCTGGCTTTGCCCGTCGCGGCGCAAGAGCACGCAGAAATTGTCAAACCAGGTGATGACCCCCTGCAGCTTGACCCCGTTGATCAGAAATACCGTCACCGGAACCTTGTTCTTGCGGACATGGTTGAGAAATGCGTCTTGCAGATTTTGTCTGTCACTGGCCATGCGCTTGCCTTTTTGCTGGGCGTGTTTGCTTTACGCAAGGAGCCTTGTCTCCCTATCTCGTGACTATGGAACGGGTTTTCGGAAACTTCCAGCCCCGAAACCCACAAAATCTGCCCGGCGGCGAAACTTTGTTGCGCGAAACGGCACTTGCGCAAGGCGCGCGGGCGGCGGTCTGCCCGCTCAGCGGCGCCAGAAGATCGACAGCATTAGCAGCAGTTCCAACCGCCCCAGGATCATGCCGAATGCCAGCGCGGCGCGGGTCAGATCGCCCAGATCGGACCACAAGAGCGGCGCATCGCCTGCCACCTGCGCCAGCGGGCCGGTCGTGGCGAGCGCGGCCACCGCGAAAACGATGGCATCTTCCATGCGCAGGCCCGCGAGTGTCAGCAGGGCTGTCAGCGCCATCAGCGACAAGATGAAGATCATCAGGAACTGCCAGGCCGATACGGCCCCCAATTCGCGCAGGCCGCGCAGGCGGTTGCCGTCCCCACCCACGCTGGCGGGGTAGACAAGGCGCTCGACCTCATGCCGGGCCTGCCAGAACAGGGCGAAGGCGCGCAGCAGCTTCAGCCCGCCCGCTGTGGTCGCGACCCCACCGCCGATCATCGCAAGCCCGATCAGCACCATGCCCGCGGGCCCCGCGAACACCCCATCCGGCCCGACAGCATGGGCGCTGACAAATCCCGTCGTGGTCAGGAACGAGAGCGCCGTGAACCCATGCCCCCAGAGCGCGGCCAGCGTGGTGCCGCCGTCGAAGATCAGCCGCAGCGACATCAACGCGACAATCGCGCCCAGCAACACAAGCCCCGTGCGCAGTTCCAGATCGCGGGCCAATGGCTGGCGCCCCAGCGTCAGTTGCGCGCCCGGCCAGAAGCGACGGCAGAGCGCCAGCATCAGCACCAGCGCCACCAGCAGTTCGGACACGCCGCCCATCAAGACGGGCTCCGGGGTGATGCCAGAGGTCGAGAGCGTGGACATCGCCACGATCAGCGCGGCCAGCGGCGGGTTTCCGGCAATTGACAGCGCCACCCACAGCACCAGCGTCAGACCCGCATAAAAGGGCGCGATCACGCTCAACTGGTCGCGCAGGCGCGTCAGGCTCTTGTCACCATAGCCCTCATCCAGCACGCTGCTGCGATGCGCGCGCTGCCAGCCTGCCAGATCGGTCTGCCGCCGGGCCTGGGTCGCGAAAAGCTCGAACCCGCCCAGAGTCATCGGCGCCAGAAGCGCGGTCGCCACCACCAGAATGAACAGCCCGCCCCCCCATGCAACCAGCGCGCGCCACAGATGCAGGCTGAGCGTGATATCCCCCTCGATCACGCTGGCCCCGGTGGTGGTGAATGCGGCGATCATCTCGAACCAGGCATCGCGAAAGCGCAGGCCGGGGACAGCCTCGGTCAGGGGAATGGCCATCAGCGCAGGCAGCAGCAGATAGATCAGCGCCAGATACGAGAAGGGATGCGCCAGCATCGCATTGCGCCCGGTCAGATTACGCCCGGCCAGATGGATCAGACCCGCGCCAGTGGTCAAAAGCGCGCTCGAATACAGAAAGGCGCGCGCCAGCGCATGTTCGCGCAGCGTGAATCCGACAGCCGCAGGCAGCAGCATCGCCACGGCTGTCGCCCCGATCAGCGCCACCAGAATGGTTGTGCCGCGCCCGCCAAACCCCATTGCGCCCCCTGCCCTACTGACCCGTCCGGCCCGGACGGATCAGAAATACTCGACCGCGACCTGCAGCAATTCATCGACCTGCGGGACATCCGCCGTCAGCGAGAAGATCACCACCAGATCGCCCTCGCGCAGGACCATGTCGCCCGTGGGGCGCATGAACTCGCCCTTGCGCGACACCCCGATCAGCAGCGCGCCTTCGGGGAAATCCACATCGCGCACGCGCGCATTCGACAGCGCCGAGGTGCCCAGCACCTGCGCCTCGATCACCTCGGCCTCTCGGTCGCCCAGCAGATAGACCGAGCGGACCCGCCCATGGCGCACATGCCGCAGGATCGACGAAATCGTCAGCGCGCGCGGGTTGATATGCGCATCCACCCCCGTCGCATCGGCCAGCGATACCAGCCCCGGATCATTGATGAGCGAGATCGCCTGCCGCGCGCCCATGGTCTTGGCGCGCACGGCCGCCAGCAGATTGGTGCGGTCATCATCGGTCAACAGCAGGACCGAATCGGTCTTGGTGATCCCGGCCTCATCCAGAAGCCCCGCATCCATCCCGTCGCCATGCAGCACGATCGAGCGTTTCAGCCCATCCGCCGCCGCCTCGGCGCGGCTGCGGTCGCGTTCGATCACCTTGACGCGGACCCGCTGGGGCTGGTTTTCCAGCGCCCGCGCGACGCTCAGGCCGACATTGCCGCCCCCCACGATCAGCACGCGGCCCTGCGGCTGCGGGGGCTTGCCAAAGACCTCGAATGTGCGGGCGACATCGCGGGTATCGGTCAGCAGATAGACCTGATCGCCCGCGAAAAGCTGATCCTCGGGTTCGGGCGCAAACAGCCGCTTGCCGCGCCGGACGCCTGCCACCATGATCCGCAATGTCGGAAACAGCTCGGACAATTCGCGCAGCGAGGTTTCGAGCACAGCGCAATCGGCATCCAGTTGCAGCCCGATCAGCAGCGCCTTGCCCTGGAAATATTCATGCACATCAAATGCCTGCGGATAGGCCACACGGTCGAGCGCGGCAAGGCTGACCTCGCGCTCGGGGCTGATGATGACATCGATGGGCATGTGTTCGCGGCGGAAAAGGTCGGAATAGCGCGGGTTCAGATAGGATTGCTCGCGCAGCCGCGCGATGCGCCGCGTCACGCCAAAGACCGAATGCGCGACCTGACAGGTCACCATATTGACCTCATCGGAATAGGTGGCCGCGATGATCATGTCGGCATCAGAGGCACCGGCCTGATCGAGGATGGTGGGATAGCTCGCGTAGCCCACCACGCCCTGCACCTCCAGCGCGTCGGTGGCGCGGCGCACCAGTTCGGGCTTGCTGTCGACGATGGTCACATCATTGCGTTCGCTCGACAGGTGGCGCGCGATCTGCCAACCGACCTGCCCTGCCCCGCACACGATAACTTTCATGGCTTGCGCGCCCCTGCCGCATGGCGTTGAAGCCTTGGGCGTGCCACAGCCTGCGCGGCGGTGCAAGCACGGGCTGCGCGCACTAGCCCTTCGCCTCGGACAGTTTGGGCGCGGTCACTCCAAGCGATTTCAGCTTACGGTGCAGCGCCGAACGCTCCATCCCCACGAAACTGGCGGTGCGGCTGATATTGCCGCCAAAGCGCTGGATCTGGGACAGCAGATATTCGCGCTCGAACAATTCGCGCGCCTCGCGCAGCGGCAGGGTCGTCAGGCTGCCCGAGAGCACGATGCGCGAAATCTCTCCATTATCGCCTGCGGGCGCTTCGCTTTGCAGATCGCTGATCTCGATGGGGCTGCCCGCCTCGCCCAGGATCATCGCGCGCTCGATCACATTGCGCAACTGGCGGATATTGCCGGGCCAGCGCATGGTCTGCAGATGTGCGCGCGCCCCGTCCGACAGCGGCCGCCGCGCCAGCCCCTGCAGGCGGTGCAGTTCTTCCATGAAATGCTCGGCCAGCAGCGGGATATCCTCGCAGCGTTCTTCCAGCCCCGGCACGCGGATGGGCACCACGCTGAGCCGGTCGAACAATTCCTGCCGAAAGCGCCCCTCGCGCACATTGGCGGCCAGATCCTGCGTGGTGGCCGACATCACACGCAGGTCCACGCGCACCTTGTCCGTGCCGCCCAGCCGGGTGAATTGCTGCTCGACCAGCACGCGCAGGATCTTGGATTGGGTGCCCATGGGCATATCGGCAACCTCGTCCAGATAGACGACACCGCCATGCGCCTGTTCCAGAAGCCCCGGCTCTACCCCGCGTTCCGGGCTTTCGCGCCCGAACAGCACCTCTTCCATGCGGTCAGGCTCGATCGTGGCCGAGGACACGCAGACAAAGGGCGCCTGTGCGCGGTCCGAATGCTCATAAACATAACGCGCGGCGGCCTCTTTCCCGCTGCCTGCGGGGCCGGTGAACATGACCCGCGCGTTGGATTGCGTGACCTTTTCCAGATTGGCGCAAAGCGTGCGGAACGCATGGCTTTCGCCCAGCATCTGCGCGGCATTGGATTCGCGCCGCTTGAGCGAGAGGTTCTCGCGGCGCAGGCGTGACGCTTCCATCGCGCGGCTGATCACGACCATCAGCTTGTCGATATTGAAGGGCTTTTCNATGAAATCATAGGCGCCCTGCTTGATCGCCGCGACCGCAATCTCGACATTGCCATGACCCGAGATAATCACGATGGGAATATCCGGGTTCGAGCGTTTGACCGTCATCAGAATGTCGATCCCGTCCATCTTGCTGTCTTTCAGCCAGATATCCAGGATCAGCATGGCGGGCGGGTTGGCATTGACCTCTGCCATCGCCTCATCCGAATTGGCGGCAAGGCGCGTGGTATAGCCCTCATCCTGCAGGATATCGGCTATCAGGGCGCGGATGTCACGCTCGTCATCGACAATAAGAATATCACTCATCTGTGCTGCTCCGCCAATTCCGCTTCTGTCTCTGCTGCTGCCTCGGGTGCCAGTCGTGGCAAATGGATGACCGCCATTGCGCCGGAATGATCGCACCCGTCAAAGACCGGCGCATCGTCCAGCCGCAGGGTGCCGCCATGTTCCTCGATGATCTTGCGCACGATGGACAGGCCCAGCCCGGTGCCTTCCTGGCGCGTGGTCACATAGGGCTCGAACAGGCGCGCGCGATCTGCGGGCAGCCCGATCCCGTTATCGGCGATGATGATGGTCATATCCGTATCATCCGCTTGAAATTGCACGCGGATTTCGGGTACGAACCCGTCGGGCGCGCCCTGGGCGCGCTTGCTCTCGGTCGCCTCGCCCGCATTCTTGATCAGGTTGGTAAAGGCCTGCGCCATCATGGTTTCATCCACCTCGACCACGACCGGCATGTTGGGCAGCGTGATGTCAAAGCGCACATCGGGCTGACCGCTTTCCTGCAGCAGCGCGCAATCGCGCAGGATCGCGACCAGATCATGCGGGCGGCGGTCGGGTTCGGGCATCCGGGCAAAGCGCGAGAATTCATCGACGATGCGGCGCAGGTCATTGGTCTGGCGCACGATCACCGAGGTCAGTTGCGACAGGCTTTCGGCATCTGCCTGATCCAGCTTGCGCGCGAATTTGCGGTCGATCCGTTCCGACGAGAGCTGGATCGGCGTCAGCGGGTTCTTGATCTCATGCGCGATCCGGCGCGCAACATCCCCCCAGGCCGCCATGCGCTGCGCCGAGACCAGTTCGCTGACATCATCAAAGGCCACGACATAGCCTTCAAGCTGGCCATCGACCTGCCTGCGCGCGGCCACGCGCACCAGCAATGTCTCCAACCGTCCGCCGCGCACGAGCTTCAGCTCCTCCTGCATGCGGGCCTGGCCGGGGCTGGCGCGCAGGCGGTCCAGCAGGGGCGCGAATTCGGGCACGATCTCTGCCAGCGGCTCACCCAGCATCTGCGCCCCATCCACGCCAACCATGCTTTCAGCCGCCCGGTTGATGAATTCCAGCCGCCCCTGCTCGTCCAGCCCGATAACCCCCGCAGTGACCGACCCCAGCACCGAATCGAACAGGCGGCGCCGCGCCTCGATCTGGCGGGTGTTTTCCAGCAAAACATCGCGCTGGCCGCGCAATTGCCGCGTCATCTGGTTGAACACGCGGCCCAGCAGCGCGATCTCGTCATCATCGCGCGCAACCGTGACCCGCACATCCAGATCGCCCGTGCCAACGCGCTGCGCGGCATCGGCCAGACGGCCCACGGGCCGTGCCAGCCGTTCGGCAAAGCTCAGCCCCAGCCAGACCGATCCCATGATCAGGATCAGCGCAAAGCCCAGATAAAGCGCGCCGAACTGGAACAGCAACTGCCCGCGCTCGCGTTCAAGCTGCTGGTAGAAGCGCACGGTTTCGCGCGTTTCATCCAGCAGGCTGAGCAATTCGCCATCGACCTCGCGCGCGACATACAGATAGCGGTCGAAATAATTGTCCAGCATCTGAATGGCGCGGAATTCGTTGTTCTGCCAATCCTTGATGATGACCTGCCCATCGCGCGCCTGCGCCATTTCCTCGGGCGTGGGGGGCGTGAAATTGAACCGGTAGGATCGTTCGCCCCGCGCGCGGATATCGCCCTCGCCATCGATGATGAAGGCCACGCGCAGGCCGCGCTGCACCTGGCCCTGCGCCTCGGACAGCAGGCTGCGCAGCTCGCCCTCCTCGATCATGGGAAAGACGCGGCGCAAAGTTTCGAGGTACGAGGCAAGCTGATCGGTATCGGTGCGCAGATCGCGCTCCTGCTCGAACTCATAGGCTTCGGCGGCGGCCAGCGAATTGCCCAGCACGCGCTGCACCCGGTCCGAGAACCACCCTTCCAGCCCGACATTCAGCGTTACGGTGGCAAAGATCGCGACTGTGACAGTGGGGACCAGCGCAATCGTGGCAAAGAGCGCAGACAGCCGCAGATGCAGCTTGGCCCCGGCGGACTCCGAGCGTCGCGCCGCGATCAGCCGCGCGATGCGCATGGCCACCAGCCCCGCGATCAGCAGCAGATAGACCAGATCGGCCAGCAGGATCAGCAGCAACCCGCGCGAGTCGAACAACTGGTCCAGCGGCCCCAGCGCAAGCAGCGTCAGCGCCACCAGCACCGGACCCAGCATCACCAATGCCACGGCCATGCGGTTTGACACGCGGCGATCCACGGCTCCGGTGCGGGCCAGTCCCCACACCCGTTCCCAAATCGCCGCCCTTCTGAGCGATGCCCCTGTCAAAAACCCCTCATCGCGCGTTTTGCCCTGTTTTGGCCAGGAAAGGCCGGAACAGCCCATTGCCCTGTGACGCGAGATTGCCACAGCCGATGTGGTATTTCTACATCAAAACGAACAGGGCGGGAAATCGCCCTCAGGCCAGCTTGCGGCGGCGCGATACAGGGATGTCCAGTTCGGTGATCTTCTTGCGCAGCGTGTTGCGGTTGATCCCCAGCAAATCGGCGCAGCGCGCCTGATTGCCGCCTGTGGCATCCAGCGCAATCTCGATCAGCGGCGCTTCCATCTCGCGCAGGATACGGCCATACAGCCCCGGTGGCGGCAGGTCCTGCCCGTGCAGATCGAAGTAGCGCCGCAGATGCCGCGCAATGGAATCCGACAGCGTCTCATCCATGAAACGCTCACCCATATTGACGTTGCTGGGCTGGCTTTGCAGCGAGGATTCGATTTCCGCGCGCGAAATCAGCGGGTCGGCGCTGGTCAGGCTGGCGCGGCGCAGCGTGTTCTGCAACTGCCGCACATTGCCGGGCCAGGAATAGCTGCGGATGACATCCAGCGCGTCGGGGGACAGCTTGCGCAGGCTCGCGCCCTCATCCGCCGCCTGCGCCAGAAAATGTTCGGCCAGCGGTTCCAGATCATCGACACGTTCGCGCAGGGCCGGCACGTTCAGCACCACACCCCCCAGCCGGTAATACAGATCCTCGCGCAGCGCACCATCGCCCAGCGCGCGGGTCAGATTGCCCTGCGCGGTCGCCATGACGCGTGGCGCATCCTCGGGCAGCGCATCCAGCAGCCGTGCGGCGCGAAGCTGCGCTTCGGTGTCATAGGCGGTCAACTCATCCAGTAGCAGCGTGCCACCGCGCACCCGCGACAACAGCGCCTGCACCCCGTCGGTGGAATGCAGATCCTCGGCCGAGGCGGTGACGAAGGGCTGCACCCGGCGGTCCGACAGGTCATGCAGCGTGCGCGCGATCAGGGATTTCCCGGTCCCGGATTCGCCCAGGATCAGCACGGGCATCGAGGCGTTGATGACCCGCGCGATCAGCCGATACAGATCCTGCATGACCGGGGTGCGGCCCACCAGTGGGATCGAGTCCATGCTCAGCACATCGCCGCGTGGGGCGGGTGTGGGGCGCGCGGGCGCCTCGCTGGCCGCGACAAGGCGGCGGTTCTTCATCGCGCTGCCCGCGCGCTTCAGCAGATCGGGCAGATCGAAGGGTTTGGGCAGATAGTCATGCGCCTCGACCTCATTGGCCTGAATCGCGGTCATGATCGTGTTCTGCGCCGAGATCACGATGACCGGCAGGTCAGGGCGTTCCAGGCTGATCTTGGGGATCATCTCGATCCCGTTGCCATCGGGCATCATGACATCGGTGATGACCAGATCGCCGCGCCCTTCCTCGACCCAGCGCATCAGCGTCGTCAGGCTGGAGGTCGCATGCACCTTGCAGCCCGCGCGCGTCAGCGCCTGTGTCAGAACCGTGCGGATCGTGCGATCATCATCTGCAACCAGAACAGTACCGTCCATCAGGACTTCTCCTCTTTCTCGGCCTCGCGGGGGACGCGCGGCAGCGATATGCGAAACACGGTGCGGCCCGGCTTGCTGTCGACCGATATCCAGCCGTCATGCGCGCCCACGATCTTGGACACCAGCGCCAGCCCCAGCCCGGTGCCATTCTCGCGCCCCGACACGAAGGGGTCGAAAATCTCATCTGCGATTTCCGTGGGCAGGCCGGGGCCGTCATCGATGATCTCGACATGGATGGGCAGGGCCACATCCTGCCCCGAGGCCCCGCGCAGGCGCAGCGATTGCTCGAAAAAGGTGCGGATGCAGATGCGCCCGCCCATCAACTGCGCCTGAGCGGCATTCTTCAGAAGGTTCAGAAACACCTGCTGCAACTGGTCCGGATCGGCCCAGACCGGCGGCAGCGACGGGTCATAGCCATCGCGGATCTGCATATGCGCGGCAAAGCCGATCTCGGCTGATCGCCGCGCGCGCTCCAGCACATCATGGATATTGACCGCGCGCCGTTCCGGCGGGCGCTGGTTGCCGAATTGCTCGACCTGGTCCAGCAGTTTGACCACGCGCTGCGTCTCGGCCACGATCAGATCCGTCAGCGCCCGGTCATCGCCCGTCAGCCCCATCGACAAAAGCTGCGCGGCCCCCGTGATGCCCGCCAGCGGGTTCTTGATCTCATGCGCCAGCATCTGCGACATGCCGATGGCAGAGCGCGCGGACTGGCGGATGCCATCGGCCTTGCCCAGCTTGCCCGCGATGTCGCGCGGGGTCAGCAGCATCAGCACCAGATCACGCCGGTCACCCAGAAGGGCGAGCTGCACCGAACACAGTGTCGAGGCGCGTTCGCCCACAGAGACATGCACATCATTGATGAAGACGGGTGCGCGGTTGGTGCGGCAGCGCGCGATGGCCTTGCCGATGGGCGCGTCGATCCAGACAATATCATCCATCGGGCGCGACTGCACCGAACGGCGCGACACGCCCAGAAACTGCTCGGAAGCCGGGTTGCAATCGGCGATCAGTTCGGCCCCGTCCTTGTGGCCCACCAGAAGCGCCGGGACCGGCAGCGCGGCCCAGATCGTGCCTGTGGCGGGCGGGATCATGCTGCGCGCTCCATGCGGTCGGGGGCCAGTGCATCGGGCAACAGGCGCAGGACAATGGCCGGGTCGGTCGCGGTCAGGATCTCGCGGCGCAGGGCGGTCGCGCAGCCCGCGTCGTCCAGATACCAGCCCAGATGCTTGCGCGCGACCCGCACGCCCAGATCGCGCCCGTAAAAGGACAGCATCGCCTCGTAATGCGCGGCGACCAGCGCGACCAGGGCCGCGCCCTGCGGCACCTGCGGCGCGGGCGCGCCGAACAGTCGTGCCGCGATCTGCGCCAGCCGCCAGGG